>Ga0209345_10000925_pt1 | contig 37540 bp, 33 predicted proteins | sample Cruoilmetagenom7_FD_187294 | JGI IMG/M metagenome (GOLD analysis project Ga0209345, IMG submission 187294) | Oil polluted marine microbial communities from Coal Oil Point, Santa Barbara, California, USA - Sample 7 (SPAdes) (version 2) | ecosystem: Environmental > Aquatic > Marine > Oil seeps ...
TCTACCCATGCCTCCATGTACCTGTACACCCAGCGAGGTCACCTCCTGTGCCACTTCTGTACACCAGCCCTTGACGATGGGTGTGAGCAGTGCGGCTCGTGCCTTTTCAGTTGCCTTATGCTCTTCGGTGTCCGCCTTAAGCGCGAAATCAAGACTGCCACAGGCGTCATAGGCAATGGCCCGACCGGCTTCGGTCAGGGTTTTCATGGTCAGGAGCATACGACGCACATCCGCATGCCGAATGATCGGGCCAGGTTCTCGCGTCCCGACAGCCGGCCCCTGAATGCGTTCAAATGCATACTGCAGTGCCTGCTGATAGGCACGTTCCGAGATGGAAACTCCCTGCAAGCCCACACTCAGGCGCGCATTGTTCATCATGGTGAACATGCAGGCCAGACCGCGGTTTGGCTCTCCAACCAGATAGCCAACGGCATTATCAAACCCCATGACACAGGTCGGTGAAGCATGAATGCCCAGCTTGTGTTCGAGAGACAGCGGACCGGCCGTATTGAGCTTCCCCAGGGACCCATCTTCGTTGACCAGATACTTGGGGACCAGGAACAGGGAAATACCGCGCACGCCTGCAGGGGCATCCGGCAGCCGCGCCAGTACCAGATGGATGATGTTTTCGGCCATCCCGTGATCACCCCAGGTGATGAAAATCTTCTCTCCGCTGACACGGTAGTGATCTCCATCGGGTTCCGCCTTGGCACGTACAACCGACAGGTCAGAGCCTGCATTGGACTCGGTCAGGTTCATGGTGCCGGTCCACTCACCGCTAACCAGTTTCGGCAGGTACATTGCCTTGAGCTCATCACTGCCGTTCAGGTCCAGACACTCAACCGCCCCCTGACTCAGCATCGGACACAGCCCCCAGGCCATATTGGCGGAGTGCCACATCTCCATCACCGGAATGGACAGCAGAAACGGCAAACCCTGGCCGCCATATTCCGGGTCGAACTGGAGCGAGCCCCAGCCCCCCTCGGCATATTGCTGATAGGCTTCCTTGAAGGCTTCGGGACAGACGACGCTGCCATCCTTCAGCTGCACGCCCTGCTGGTCTCCTTCCCAGTTGCTCGGTGCCACAACATCCCGTGCCACACGAGCAGCTTCATCCAGAATGGCGTCAACCATGTCGGCCGATGCATCTTCAAAGCCCGGTTTCTGCGCCAGCTCAGGCATGCGTGCAACATGGTCAAGCGTCAACTTCATATCTTTCAGTGGTGCGTTGTAATCAGCCATGGGATACCTTCTCGTTAATCGTTTGAAGCAGCCATACCGGTTGTGCCTCTCAGGCAGTGGCACCGGCCCCTATAAGGGAATACACTTATTCTAGCATGTAGCACGGGTTTGATAAGCAGGAAAACTTTCATCTGGCCCTTTTATACTGTCATCCCGGGTTTACAATCAGCCTCACTCCAAAAGCCAACAAGAGAATCAAGAGATGCAGGAATTGCACGGTTACTATCTGGAAGACCTCGAAGTGGGCATGAGCGCCTCCTATGCCAAGACCATCACCGATGCGGATGTGATTCTGTTTGCCGGTATTTCCGGTGATAACAACCCGATTCACATCAATGATGAATACGCTCAGACCACACCGTTCAAGCAGCGTATCGTACACGGCATGTTCAGTGCGGCACTCATCTCGACCGTAGCAGGCACACGCTTGCCTGGACCAGGGGCGATCTACGTGGATCAGCAATTGAAGTTCAAGGCCCCGGTCCATATCGGTGACACGGCACGGGCCAGCCTGACCGTAACCGAAATTGACGAGCGTCGTCGCCGCGTCAAGTGCAGAACGGACGTACATGTGGGTGAAACGCTGGTTGCCACGGGCGAAGGCACTTTCATGGTCGATCGCCGGGAAAGCTGAGAAGAGACGGGGGTCTGATGTCAGTCAGGCACCCGTATCAGACCGTGAAACGATAGGTTTGCTCGGTCTCATAGTCATACAGACTGATCAGGCGGCCGTGCACCTGGCCGTTGAATGCGGTTTCGGTTTCAAGGTCGTAGCCAAGAATCTTGCGTCCGGTCAGTTGCAGGTGTACGTGCGCCTGGGTGCCGTAGTCATAGAAATTCAGGCTTTGGTCACTCATGCCCTTGAAATGGTGCTCGCTGTGGTAATCAAAGCCATCCACACGATTGTTGCGCAGCATTACCCGTATGCGATAGACATGACCTGCATCCAGGTCGGTCACTTTCACCACCTGGGTCTTGAGACTGGCCGCTGCAACGATTGCAGCTACCTTGGCTCGGGTTCTGTCCTGCATCTGGCTCTCTTTTCTGATAACCGCATTGGGCACTGCTGGCTGCGGCTGGTTCAGGGAACAGCCAACACTATCAGAAAAGCCGCCAAAAGGCGGCTCCAATCTGCTACAGATTTTTGATCCTGCTCACTATTTCTGATTTGCCTGTGAGCGAAGAACAAATTTTTGAATCTTGCCGGTTGAGGTTTTGGGCAGCTCGCAGAACACCACACGCTTGGGTGCCTTGAAGTGTGCCATGTTGTCACGGCAGAACTGAATGATCGCCCTTTCAGAGACCTCGTCAGCACTCGCCTTGAGTGTTACAAAGGCACAGGGAATTTCACCCCACTTCTCATCCTGCTGCGCCACAACGGCCGCTTCCATAACCGCGGGGTGCCGGTAGAGTACATCCTCAACCTCGATGCTGGAGATGTTTTCCCCGCCCGAGATGATAATGTCCTTGGAGCGGTCCTTGATCTCGACGTAACCATCGGCATGCCAGACGGCAAGGTCGCCGGAGTGGAACCAGCCACCCTCAAACGCCTTGTCGGTAGTTGTCGGGTTTTTCAAGTACCCCTTCATGACCAGATTGCCGCGCATGAAAATTTCGCCGATGGTTTCGCCATCCTGCGGCACAGGCTCCAAGGTATCGGGGTTGGCGACCATCAGCCCTTCAAGCATGGGAGCTTTCACACCCTGACGGGACTTCAATCGGGCACGTTCGTTAACCGTTTTTTCATCCCATTCATCATGCCAGGCACACACCACACAGGGGCCATAGGTTTCGGTCAGACCGTACACATGAGTCACACTGAATCCCATGGTTTCCATACCCTCGATCACCGAGGCCGGAGGTGCCGCGCCCGCCGTCATCACCTTCACCTGATGCTCAATACCGGACTTGAGTTCATCCGGGGCATTGTTCAGCATGTTCAATATGATCGGCGCACCGCAGAAGTGGTCCACCTTTTCTGTCTTGAGAAGATGGTAGATATCATCGGCCCGTACATGACGCAGGCAGACACTGACACCGGCAGCAGCGGCAATGGACCAGGGAAAGCACCAGCCGTTGCAGTGGAACATCGGCAGAGTCCAGAGGTAGATCGGCTGATCCCCCATGTTCCAGGACACTACATTGCTGATCGCATTGAGGTAGGCGCCACGGTGGTGATAGACCACACCCTTGGGGTCGCCGGTGGTACCGGAAGTATAGTTGAGGGTAATGGCATCCCACTCATCGGCGGGCAGTTGCCATTCATAGTCGGCGTCACCGGTGTCAATGAAGGCCTCATAATCACACTCACCGATCAGCTCACCCCCCTCATAGGAGGGATCATCGATATCGATCAGGATCGGATTGATGCGCGCGATTTTGATCGCTTTGGCAATGACATCCGAAAACTCACGGTCCACGATGATCACCTTGGCTTCACCGTGCTGCAGAATGAACGCGATCGCTTCAGCATCAAGGCGCACATTCAGCGCGTTCAGCACCGCGCCACACATGGGCACACCGAAGTGAGCTTCGAACACTTCCGGCAGGTTGGGGGCCATCACGGCAACCGTATCGCCCTTGTCGATACCGCGCCGACTCAGAGCGCTGGCAAGGCGGCGACAGCGGCTGTAGGTCTCGGCCCAGCTGCGGCGCACCTGATGATGCACCACAGCGGTTCGGTTCGGGTACACCGCAGCGGTGCGTGCAATGAAACTCAACGGGCTGAGTGTGGCGTAGTTGGCCGGGTTCTGATCCAGTCCCAGCGCGTAAGGATTATGGTTATTCATTGTCATTATCGGTTCCTCTCCACCAGTGCTTTGGGGAGCCATCCTCGGTTGATTTGATTCCATCCAGTCACTTCATGATACGTATTTTCCCTTATTACACAATAGGACCTAAAATCATAAGATTGTGCCGGCTCAGATGCGCAAAATGATAAGGAAAATGCATGCAACCACTGGAGCAGGAACTGCAGCGATGCCTGCAGGAAGCGGACCGTTATCGTCTGCTGGCCGAACAGTCCACCGACATGATTTCGCGCCATACACCCACGCCCGAGTGGACCTTCATCGATGTGAATCCTGCCATTGAACGCATGCTGGGTTACCGTGCCGACGAAATCATCGGCACCTCGGGTTATGACCTGTTCCACCCGGATGATGCCGACAACCTGAAGAAACGAGCCGATTCCGTTCGCTATCGCCGCGGCATGTATACCAATGTGTACCGCTTTCAGCACCGGGATGGGCACTATATCTGGCTGGAAACCACCAGCCGCACCATTCGTGACGATGCGGGTCAGCCGGTGGAGATCATCTGCGTGTCCCGCGATGTCACCGAACGCGAGCTGGCACAGCAGGCCACCCGACGACTGGCGCGGGTCGTGGAAGCGTCATCGGACATGATCCTGTTCTGCAACCACCGCACCCTGCAGCTCACCTACATGAATGAAACGGCCTACCGTACCTTCGGCGCCGAACGCGAAAATCTGGCGGTGTTCTACCTTAACCAGCTGTTCCCGCAGGATGTGTTGCATACGCTGGTTGAACCTGCCCTGCAGCATGCTGCTCTGTACGGGACCTGGTACGGCAGCATCCCGCTTTATCCGGCGGGCAACCCCGGTCGCATCGCCGAGATTCGTGAAATCATTGCCCACCGCAACCGCGCCGAAAACATGCAGGTGGAGTACTATTCCATCATCGCGCGGGATATCACGCTCAAGCGCAAGGCAGAAGAAAAGGCCAAACGCCAGCAACTGGAAATGGCCCACATGTCACGCCTGCTGTCGGTGGGTGAAATGGCCACCGAGTTGGCCCACGAAATCAACCAACCGCTGGCGACCATCATCAATTACTGCAACGGCACTTTCCGCCGCCTTGACGAGGGCCAGATTACCGAGCTGTCTCAGGTGACGCGCTCCATGGAGCTGATTTCGGCCCAGGCCAGGCGTGCCTCCGAAATCATCAAGCGCATGCGCCGTTTTGTCCGCCGCACCGAGTTTCAGCGTGTCAGCTTCCCGGTCAACGAAACCTGTATCGAGGTCACCCGCTTCCTCAATCAGGAAGCGATCGACAACAGCATCCGATTCGACTTCGACCTTGACCCTGACAACCCCATACTTGAAGCCGACCGCCTGCAGATCGAACAGGTTTTGCTCAATCTGGTGCGCAACGCGATCGAAGCCTACAGCGACTCTGACATCAGCCCCAAGCCGGTTACCATTCGGACCAGGGTCGAAGGCAAACGGATTCTGGTCAGCGTCATCGACCAGGGGCCAGGCATCGACCCGGCGCAGCTGGACAACCTGTTTGAGCCGTTTATCACCTCCAAGGAAAACGGGCTTGGCATGGGGCTGTCCATTTCACATACCATTATCGAAAGCCACTGTGGCCGGCTCTGGGTTGAGAGCGATGGTCAAAGCGGCACCCGGTTTCACTTTCAACTCCCGCTCAAGGGGCAGGCATGACCAATTCACAGGCAACCGTTTTCATCATCGATGACGATGCGGACTTCAGGGACTCCATGCAGTGGCTGCTGGAGTCCACCCCATACAACGTCGAGAGCTTCGCGTCGGCGCAACTCTTTCTTGACCAGTATGACGGCCGTTCCGGCTGTATGCTGCTGGATGTCCGCATGCCGGAAATCAACGGGCTGGCATTGCAACAACTGATGCTGGAGCGTGACATTCGCCTGCCGGTCATCATCATTACCGGCCACGGTGATGTACCCATGGCCGTCAACGCCATGAAAAACGGCGCCCTCGACTTTCTTGAGAAACCATTTGATGACGAAGTGCTGCTGCGTCTGGTCGACAAGGCGATGGCCGAAGCCGGCAAGCGTTTCAGCGAACAGAACGAGCAGCGTGAACTGCTGGATCTGTATGAAACGCTGAGCCGGCGCGAACGTGAGGTGATGCAACTGGTGGTGACCGGCAACTCCAACCGTGAGATTGCCGAAACCCTGGGGATCAGCCCGAAAACGGTGGAGGTTCACCGTTCCCGCGTAATGAGCAAGATGCGGGCAGAAAGCCTGGCACAGCTGGTGCAGATGCACAGCCGACTGGAGCTCTAGGGCTCAGATCAGTCCAGCTTCAGCCAGAAACGCCCGCGTGCGATCGATCACCGCCTGAGGGTGCTCCAGATGGGGCACATGGCCACAGTCAGCAATGAACGCGGCCTGGGCCTGCGGGCCAATGGCCGCACAGCTGTCGGTAACCTGCTCCGGCACACCATATTCATCCCGGTCACCCTGCATGATCAGTGACGGGCAGCGAATTTCGGCCAACTGCGGTCGCAGATTCAAGGCCTGATAACAGGACGGACGCTGCCAGGTTTCGCACCATGCGCGGAAAATAAGGTCAGTCCGATCACCGTGATAACGTGCCAGACGCTCCGGCAGATCGGTGCCGTGGTAACGTTTCACCGCTTCTTCTATTCCGGCCAGCGTCAGGTGATCCACATAGATATGAGCCGCCAGCGTGATCACTGCTTTTACCTGCTCAGGGCAGCTGGCCGCACCGATCATGGCAATGGAGCCGCCATCACTGTGACCAAACAGCACCACCTCATCAAGCCCGAGCCGGTCCAGCAGCTGCGGCAGCCATATCTGCCCTTCCTGCAGCAGATAATCATCCGGGCGCGGTAATGTAATGGGTGTCGAACGGCCATACCCCCGACGCTCAAACACCAGCAGGTCCAGCCCGGTCGCTTCAGCCAGATGCTGTGGAAACCGCTTCCACATGTCGATACAGCCCAGCGCCTCGTGCAGCAGCACAAGCACCGGTCGCCCCTTGCCTGATGGCTGACGTCCCCAGCGCAGCTGCAGCGTCACCCCTTCACTCAGCTCGACCTGCTCATCGTGCCATTGAATTGAATTCATGGCCCCTCCGGTATCGAGTAGGTGATGGTCGCGTGGGCCACCGGATCATCTTCACCGGCGGAACGGATATACACCTCCCCTACCCCCAGCCGCTTGCCAACCTTGAGCATCTCGGCACGGGCCAACAGATCCACATTGGCTTTGGGCTTGCGCAGAAAATTGATATTGAGATTAATGGTCACCGCCAGCGCGACCGGGCCAATGCGGCTGAGCAGTGCCGCATACAGCGCCACATCCGCCAGCCCCATCATGGTCGGGCCTGAAACCGTGCCGCCGGGTCGCAGATGATCATCGCCCACCGCCAGCCTCATTTCGGCCCAGCCATCGCCCAGAGAATCCAGCTGACCATATTGTTCCCCCTGCGGAAAATGGTCACGCAGGAACAGCTGCATCTCATCAAAATCCATGACCTGCATCGGGTCACTCCTTGTCATACTCTTATTGATCAGCCTCTTCCCGCGCCTGATTGCGCAGGATAAAACGCTGTATTTTGCCACTGGGCGTTTTTGGCAGCTCCTGCACAAATTCTATCTCGCGCGGGAAGGCATGGGTCGAAAGCCGGTTACGCACCAGCTCCTTGAGCTCATCCGCCAGGGTCTCATCGGGGTCGTACTGCGGCTTGATCACCACATAGGCCTTGATCACGGACCCGCGAGAACTGTCTGGCTTGCCAACCACGCCGGACTCAGCGACCGCCGGGTGTTCCAGCAAGGTACTTTCCACATCCGCCGGCCCCACACGGTAGCCAGCCGTGGTGATGATGTCATCGTCACGCCCGGTAAAGGAGTAACTGCCATCGCCGTGGCTGATCACCACATCACCGGTCAGATAGTAACGACCATGGAAAGGGTCCTTCTCGCCCCAGGTGTAGCCCTGGAAGAAAAACAGCGGGGAGTTCTCGACATCAACGGCCAGCTGGCCGGTTTCATCCTGCCCCACCTCTTCATACTCACCGTTGAGCGCAACCACGCGATGACCGGCCAATGAATAGCCCATGGACCCCACCCGCACCGGGTGCTCCAGTGCATGATGGTTGCAGCAGGTCATACCGGTTTCGGTCTGACCATAGTGGTCCATCACTGGACAACCCAGGCGCCGCCCCACCCAGCTGATCACTTCGGGGTTAAGTGGCTCGCCCGCACTGCTGGCCACTCTGAGCCCCAGCTGCTCACCTTCGGCCAGTACATGATCGTTCGCCATCAGCATGCGGTAGGCGGTCGGGGCAGCGGCCAGGTTGGTGATGCCGTATTCACGGATCATGCGATAGGTCGTTTCGGGGGTGAAGCCATTTTCATTGAAGTGCGTCGTCGCACCCAGCAGCAGCGGGCCGATTACCGCGTAGTAAAGTCCATAGGCCCAGCCCGGGTCGGCCACGTTCCAGTAATGATCTTCAGGTTTCAGATCAATCGCCCAGGTCATGTAGACATGAAAAGACAGCAGTGCTCGCGCCGGCACGGCAACCCCCTTGGACTTGCCAACCGTGCCGGACGTAAACATCTGCAGCATCGGTTCGTCAGCACCCACCAGTACAGGCTCAAACTGCTCCGACTGCGCCGCCAGACTGGTGTGATAGTCGATATCCTGGTGACTGTCAGGCCCGGCGGTGGTTACGCGTACAATGGGCGGACAGTTTTTAACATCATCCAGCTTGAAACGGTTCTGGTCATCGGTCACGACCAGACGGGTCGAGGCCTTGTCCAGACGGTATTCGATGGCGCCGGGGCCAAAGGCTGTAAACAGCGGCTGATACACCGCTCCAGCCTTGAGTGTGCCCAAAATTACCACCAGCAGTTCCGGCGTACGCGGCAACAGCGCAGCCACGCGATCTCCCTTGCCAACGCCCTGTTGCGACAGCAGGTTGGCAAAACGGGCCGACTCCGCCTTCAGTCGGGCAAAGCTCCAGCTTTCAGGGGGGCGCTCTACACCCTGGTAGTTAAGTGCAATACGGTCGGGATCAGACGCCCATTTGTCGCAGATTTCGACACAGATATTGATTCCCTGGGTCAGGTCGCCCTGCAGAATCCGGGCGGCCAGCTGTTGGGCATCAAACTGGTCATAGAATGGCTTGTAAGCCTGGTTACTCATGGGTATTCCCCTCTTTTTATCTTTATTATCGGAGCCGGGAAGCAGCAGTTTCCCTTAAGGGATATCCCGAATATATAACTGCTTGTCGTTGACGTAAACCTTCCTGACCAAATTGATCAAATCATCACTGTGCAACTGCATGAAGTGACCAAATGCTGCACTGAATGGCTATTTTTCGTTGCGATCGAGGGTCAAAATCGATCTTTTGGGTGGCCTGTAATTTGCAGGGTCCATATCCCAACCGACCCGTCAACAGTGGATCAATATGGAACAGAATAATAAGACCCAACCCCAGGACAACAACCTGATTCTCGTCACCGGCCCCGAGGGTGAAATTCGTGAAGCCAGCCACGCCTTTATCGAATACAGTGGCTATGAGCGCCCGTCATTAACAGGGCAGATGCTGCAATCCCTGCGCCACAGTGAAATGCCCGAAGGACCGATCAAGGACCTCTGGAGTACCGTTGGCAAAGGCAAGCCCTGGATGGGAATGCTGCAACTGGCCCGCCGTGATGGCTCCCCTCTCTGGCTCGACGCCTATGTCATCCCGGTCATAGAGCAGGGGCGCATTATCGAGTGCCAATGCATTTTCCGTATTCCACCCAGAATCGCGACCGAACGGGCTGCCACCATCTATCGCCTGCGCCGTCAGGGCAAAATGCCGCTTCCACTGCGCTGGCCCCTGCCGGATCTGCGCGGGCGGCTTTGGATTGCACAAAGCCTCTGCCTGCTGCCCATGCTGCTGGTCGGAGTTTGGCATTTCACGTCTGACCCACTTTACTGGGCTGCTGTCGTTGCTACCCTGCTGTTGCTCTTTATCAGCACAACCTGGCTATGCAGGCCCCTGCGTGCCCTGGTTCGAGAAAGCCGTACACTGGTCAACCACCCCATCAAGCAGCTGATCTATACCGGTACCCATGACGATATTGGTCAGCTGGGCCTGAGCCTGCAGATGCTGCAGTCTCAGCTGGACTCGGTATTGATGCGGATGCAGAACGCTTCGGGTGAGGTTCTCAGCGGAGCGCATCAAAGCATTGATGTGATGAGCCGCACTTGCAGTGAAATCGAGGAACAGCAATCTTCACTGATTCAACTGGCTACCGCCATGAATCAGATCAGCGCCACGATTCAGGAGATGACCACCAGCACCGCCAACACCGCCGACCAGACCCAGGCCGCACAGTCCAGCGCCCGCCAGGGACAACAGGTTGTGGATGCAGCGGTCTCCGGCATCCGCAGCCTGGCTGACTCGATTGCGGACACAACCCATTCTGTAGCGGCACTGCAGCAACAGAGCCAGGGGATCGGCTCCATCATCAATGTGATTCGTGATATTGCCGAACAAACCAACCTGCTGGCTCTCAACGCCGCGATTGAGGCCGCACGCGCCGGTGAAAACGGCCGTGGCTTTGCCGTCGTGGCCGATGAAGTTCGCCAACTGGCACAACGCACTCAGCAGGCGACTGGCGAAATTCAGAAAATGATTGGCGCCCTGCAGCAACAGACAGGTGCCATTGTTTCCGCTATGGACACAAAGCGCGCACTGTCGGAGCAGAGCGTTGAACAGATTGAGGGGGCCGGTGCTGTATTGGCAAAAATTCTTGGGGCGATAGAGCTGATCAGCGACATGGCCACTCGTATTGCCGGCGCCAGTGAGGAGCAAAGCAGTGTTGTGCGCGAGGTCAGCCAGCAGATCGAGCTTATCAGTGAAGGCGCTCAGCGCACGGTGGCTGACGCAGCTCTCACGCTGAAACTGAACAATGATGCGGTCAGACTTGCGGAACGTCAGCGCTACCTGGTGGACTGCATCATGCAGTCCTGACTTTGGTGGTATTGGCCCTGACTGCAACAGAGCGGTAAAATACGCGCGATAAAATAACAATAAACACGATTGTGCAGAGTATGTATGAGTAAAGTTTTGATCAGCGCCTGCCTGCTCGGGGCCAAGGTGCGCTATGACGGCCGCGACAATCTGCTCGACCACCCGGTCATCAAACGCTGGCAGCAGCAGGGAAAACTGGTGACCGTCTGCCCTGAAACCCTTGGCGGTCTGCCCACTCCCCGGCCTCCGGCTGAAACCCAGACCCGCTTTCCCATCCTGATTACAACCAGCACCGGGGACGATGTCACCCCCGAGTTCCTCAACGGGGCCGAGAAAACCCTTGAGCTGGCACACAAACATGACTGCTGCTGCGCCTTGATGAAAGCCCGCAGCCCGTCCTGCGGCAACCAGGAAATTTACGATGGCAGCTTCACGGGTACGCTTACAAATGCCCCCGGCGTGGCGGCTGACGAGCTGATCCGCAACGGCTTGCCGGTATTCAACGAGCACCAGCTTGATGCCCTTATCCAGTTCGTTGAACGCCACTCTCAAGCGGCCTGACACCTGAACACTTGTTAGCCCGCGTCCGGCCCCCTAAAATGGGGGCCATTTTCATTCTGAAACGGACTGCATATCGATGCGAGCTAGCCAATACCTGATTGCAACCCTGAAAGAGACTCCCTCTGACGCCGAGGTGATCAGCCACCAGCTGATGCTGCGCGCCGGGCTGATTCGCAAGGTCGCCTCCGGCCTTTACAGCTGGCTGCCGCTGGGCCTGCGCACCCTGCGCAAGGTGGAACGCATTGTGCGTGAAGAGATGGATGCCGCCGGTGCTCAGGAAGTGCTGATGCCCGCCATCCAGCCCGCTGAGCTGTGGCAGGAATCAGGCCGCTGGGAACAGTATGGCCCCGAGCTGCTGCGTCTGCGTGACCGTCATGACCGCGAATTCTGTGTCGGCCCGACACACGAAGAGGTGATTACCGACCTGATTCGCCGCGAAATCAAAAGCTACAAACAGCTGCCGGCCAACTTCTATCAGATCCAGACCAAATTCCGTGATGAAATCCGCCCTCGCTTCGGTGTTATGCGCTCGCGTGAGTTCATCATGAAGGACGCGTATTCCTTCCATTCCAGCGCCGAGTCACTGCAGGCGACCTATGAGCGCATGCATCAGGCCTACACCAACATCTTTACTCGTCTGGGCCTGGACTTCCGCCCTGTGCTGGCCGACAACGGTTCCATCGGCGGCAACTCTTCACATGAGTTCCACGTTCTGGCGCAGTCAGGTGAAGACGACATCGCCTTCTCCGACAGCAGTGATTATGCCGCCAACATCGAGATGGCTGAAGCACTGGCACTGGGCGAGCGTCAGACCCCGACGCAAGAGATGCAGCTGGTTGACACACCCAACGCCAAAACCATTGCCCAGCTGGTGGAACAGTTCAACCTGCCGATTGAGAAAACGGTCAAGACACTGATCGTAGCGGCAAGCGATGAGATCGATGCCGACTTTGTCGCGCTGCTGGTACGAGGCGATCACGAGCTGAACGAAGTGAAAGCCGAGAAACTGCACGGCGTTGAAGCCCCCCTGCGTTTCGCCACAGATGACGAGATACGTGGCGTCATTGGCGCCGGGCCCGGCTCACTTGGCCCGGTCAATCTGCCGATCCCCTGCATCATCGACCGCAGCGTCGAGACCCTGTCTGACTTTGGTGCCGGTGCCAACGTTGATGACAACCACTATTTCGGCATCAACTGGGAGCGTGACCTACCCACGCCGCAGGTGGCTGATATCCGCAACGTAGTCGAAGGCGACCCCAGCCCCTGTGGCCAGGGTCGCATCCAGATCCGTCGCGGCATTGAGGTAGGACATATTTTCCAGCTTGGCCGCAAATACTCCGAAGCAATGAACGCAACGGTTCTGGATGAGAACGGCAAGGCTACCGTGATGGACATGGGGTGCTATGGCATCGGTGTGACGCGTGTGGTCGCCGCGGCGATTGAGCAGAACCACGATGAGAACGGCATTATCTGGCCGGAAGCCCTGGCGCCGTTTACTGTTGCGCTGGTGCCGCTGAACTATGACAAGTCTGAAGACGTCCGGGCCAAGTCGGACGAGCTCTATGACGCCCTGCGCCAGGCGGGTGTTGAGGTTCTGCTGGATGACCGCAAAGAGCGCCCCGGGGTGAAATTTGCCGACATGGAACTGATGGGCTTGCCGCACCGCCTCGTCATTTCAGATCGCGGCCTGAAAAACGGAACGCTTGAGTACAAGGGTCGCCGTGACGCCGAATCGCAGGATATTGCCGCCGAAACCGCACTGGAGTTCCTGCTGGACCAGATGAGCTGAGCATTTCCAGCGCAATAAAAAAGGCGGAGCGTTTATGGCGCTCCGCCTTTTTTATGTATACAGCAACCGGTCGGCCTAGTGGCGCGCCACACGCACCGCCTGTGCCAGCTCGGAGGTAAGCTTCAGCACCGCCGCTGTGCCGGCTTCCGGCGTTTCGGCCTGCGCGATGCAGTCAACCAGTGCCGACCCCACCACTACGCCATCCGCGAAGCCCGCGATCCGCGCAGCCTGCTCAGGAGTACGGATACCGAAACCCACGGCTACCGGAATTTCGGTGTGTGCCTTGATCGCTTCAACTTCCTTCTGCACCTTATCCGGGGTGGGTGCCGCTGCACCGGTCACGCCGGTACTGGAAACGTAGTACAGGAAGCCTGAAGTATTGTTCAGCACACCCGGCAGCCGCTTGGCATCGGTGGTTGGCGTTGCCAGACGAATGAAATGGATACCCGCTTCACGCGCAGGCAGACAAAGTTCGTCGTCATGCTCCGGCGGCAGATCGACCACGATCAGTCCATCCACACCGGCTTCAGCCGCCTCCTGCACAAATTTTTCCACACCGTAGCGGTAGACAGGGTTGTAGTACCCCATCAGCACCACCGGCGTATCCTTATCCTGCTTGCGCAGTTCGCGGACCATCTGCAGCGTCTTGACCATATTCTGACCGTTGGACAGTGCTCGCTGACTGCCCAGCTGAATGGCGGCACCATCGGCCATCGGGTCCGTGAACGGCATCCCCAGCTCGATCACATCAGCGCCAGCATGTGGCAGCCCCAGCAACGTTTTGAGGCTGTTGTCATAGTCCGGGTCACCACCGGTAACAAAGGTGACCAGTGCAGCACGGTTTTCCTGTTTCAGCGCGGCAAAGCAGCGCTCCATGCGACTGGCGGTATTGCTTGCTGTCATTATGTACCCCTTACTGCGCCAGCTCGGCTGCCAGATGTTCGGTTACGGTTGCCATGTCCTTGTCACCACGGCCACTGAGATTGATAACGATGATATGGTCCTTCGGCAGCGTTGGTGCCAGTTTGGTGACATAGGCGATGGCATGGGATGACTCCAGCGCCGGGATGATGCCCTCGTACTTGCACAGTGCCTTGAACCCTTCCAGCGCTTCCTGGTCGGTAATCGCCACATATTCAACCCGCTTGATGTCATGCAACCAGGCGTGTTCAGGACCGATTCCCGGGTAATCCAGACCGGCCGAGATTGAGTGTGCATCCTGAATCTGACCGTCTTCGGACTGGAGCAGGAAGGTACGGTTGCCGTGCAACACACCCGGCTCACCACCCTTCAGGCTGGCCGCATGACGCTTGTCGAGCCCTTCACCACCGGCTTCCACGCCGATCATCTTGACCGACTTGTCATCCAGGAACGGGTGAAACAGTCCCATGGCGTTTGAACCACCGCCAATACAGGCGATGAGGGTATCCGGCAGGCGCCCTTCCTTTTCCATGACCTGGCGCCGGGTCTCTTCTCCAATCACTGCCTGGAAATCACGTACCATAGCGGGATAAGGGTGCGGACCGGCTACGGTGCCAATGATGTAGAAGGTGCTGTCAACATTGGTAACCCAGTCACGCAGCGCCTCGTTCATCGCATCCTTCAGTGTGCCGGTGCCACTGGTCACCGGGATCACCTTGGCTCCGAGCAGTTTCATGCGCTGCACGTTGGGCTGCTGGCGATGAATATCGGTGCTGCCCATGTAGATTACACACTCCATACCGAAGCGTGCCGCCACGGTCGCGGTCGCGACACCGTGCATGCCGGCACCGGTTTCGGCGATGATGCGCTTTTTGCCCATGCGCCGGGCAAGCAAGATCTGCCCCAGGCAGTTATTGATCTTGTGCGCGCCGGTATGATTCAGGTCTTCACGCTTGAGGTAGATTTTGGCGCCGCCCAATGCTTCCGTCAGGCGCTCAGCCAGATAGAGCGGGCTTTCGCGGCCGACATAATCCTTCTGCAGATTCTCAAGCTCGGCATGGAAAGCCGGATCCTGCTTGGCACGTTCATACTCCGCCTGCAATTCGAGTATCAGCGGCATCAGGGTTTCGGCTACAAAACGACCACCGAAGCGGCCAAAAAAGCCACTGGCGTCGGGACCCTGTCTGAGAGTGTTGTCTGTGCTCATGTGTGTTACTCCAAAAAGCCTGGATTTGACGGCAAGTCTAGTACATGCAATGACGATTAAAAAACGATAAGATCACACATATTTGTGAGAAAAAGTAACAGATAAAATGACACGAGCCCTGCATTCCCTGCCTTCGCTCAACGCCTTGCGTGCCTTCGATGCGGCTGCGCGCGAGTTGAGCATCACACGCGCGGCTGAATGCCTGCACGTCACCCATGGTGCGGTCAGCCGTCAAATCCGGCAACTTGAAGAGCAACTCGGTGTACAGCTGTTTCGGCGCGTTGGCCGTGGCATTGAACTGACCGACAGCGGACGCCGCCTCTACCGCACAACGCAGGAATCATTTTCACAACTTGAACGCGCCTGCAACCAGCTGCAACGCGAGGCGGCCGGTGCTCCACTGGTACTCAGCTGCAGCGGCAGCTTTCTGGCCCGCTGGTTCATTCCTCGCCTCGACAGGCTCAAACAGGACTGCCCCGAGCTTGAACTGCACCTGACAGCCAGTGAAGACGAGCAGACCCTGCGGCCCGGTGTGGACGCAGCGCTGAGATTTGCCAGCCCGCCCTGGCCGTCCGATCAGTTGGTGATTGATTTGGCTCCGGAACGGATCGGTCCGGTGATGCACCCCAAACTGGTACCACCGGTCCCGGAACCGGACCCGGCCGCCCTGTTGCAGCTGCCGCTGTTGCAAACCCTGTCGCGCCCACAGGCGTGGCCGCTCTGGTGCAGTGCGCAGAATCTGGCCATAACTGAGTTGACCATAGGACAGTCATTCGAGCATCTCAATTACATGTTGGAAGCGGCACTGGTGGGGCTGGGCGTTGCAATTGCGCCGGAATATCTGGTGGAAGAGGATCTGCGTACCGGTCGGCTGGCAGCCCCATGGGGGTTTATTGAGACCGATGCCAGGCTCAGTCTGTGGCTACCGGGCGAGACCGCATCACCACGGGCTCTCCAGCTGGCTCAATGGCTCAAGACAGCGCTCAGTCGATAATTTCAAACCCCTGTAGGCTGTCATCGAAAGGTTGATCATCAGAGCTGACATCTGCCACGTTGGCCAACTCTGGCCCGGTACTGAGCCAGGCCTCTACATGACGTACAGCCTTCTCTTCACCACACAGCAGCGCTTCGACGCATCCGTCCGGCAGGTTGCGAACCCAACCGGTCAGGCCGTTTGCCTCCGCCTGTTCGCGGGTAAAATGACGAAACCAGACACCCTGTACCCGGCCGGTTACCCGGGCATGCACACAGATTTTTGCCATTGTTACTCCTGTGCTTCCATTTTGTGTTGCGTATCATCGTCACGAAACAGTGACTGCAGGCTAAGATTAAGGGCCTCGCCTCGCTGCGCCTGCAACTGACGCAATCTTACCTGAAGTTCTCGCTGCCAGTGCTCATCCTCTTCCGGCAGTGGATCCGGCAGTGGCCAGGGCAGCTCCTGCTGCAATTGCAACAGGGTATAGCTGCTCAGGTCACGACTGAGCAGATACTGCCCACCTTCTGTACGCCGAATCAGTCCGGCACCACTGAGCAGCTGTACATAGTCATCCCAGCGCCCCTGATCAAGCCCGGGAATCTCTTTCAGCAACACCCGGTCAGGTACGGGCTCGCCCTCCTGCTGTGCCCGCCAGAGACGCTGCAGCACTGCCAAAACAGTATACAAATGAGGCTCATTGGTCCGGTACTTGCTGACCTGACTGACCGTCAGCAACCGTGTCAACTCAGCCCCCAGCAGAATGATTCCCCAACTGATATAGATCCAGACCAGAAACAGAGGCACTGCCGCAAAGGCGCCATAAATAAGCTGATATGACGGCGACAGGGTGACGAACTGGACAAAACCACGTTTGGCTATTTCAAACAGAATTGCTGCAAAAAGACCACCAATAGCGGCATTTCGCAACGGTACTCGACAGTTGGGTACGGCGGCATACAGCAGCATGAATGCCAGAGCAGAGAATATCGGGGGCAGAATTGACAGCAGCCGTGCTCGCCCAACCATTTCGGCGGCACTGGTAATAATGGACAGACTGGCGATATAGGAGGTCAACAGCAACCCCAGACCGATCAGGATGGGCCCGAGGCTCAGCACGGCCCAATAGAGCAGAAAGCTGGACAGCCCCTTGCGCGGTTCAGCCACTCGCCAGATTCGATTGAATGCAGCCTCGATGTTTTTCATCATCATGATCGAGGTGATAACCAGAAACACGATACCTATTACCGTCAGGCTTTGTGCCTGCGAGGCAAATGTACCCAGGTAGTCCTGCACCACCTCACCGGTAGCAGGCACAAAATTCTGGAAAATCCAGACCTGCACCTGCTCCCCCACACCCTTGAAGTTGGGCACGGCTGCCAGCATCGAGTAGGACACCGTCATCAAGGGCACAACGGCAAACAGCGTGGTATAGGTCAGTGCCGCCGCATTCAGTATGCCCTGATTGGCCTGAAACTGACGCGCCAGTGAACGAATAAACACCATTACGACCGGCAGGGATCCCTTCTGCATACACTCTCTCTTAACTAAACAAGGTTCTGCCCTATACAATAGGGCGCTCGAGACTGTATTGAAAGCCCGAAACGGAGCCCTTATGTCGATTAGCATCTATCACAATCCACGCTGTTCCAAGTCACGCCAGACCCTTCAACTCCTGCAGGAACAGGGTATTGAGCCTGAAGTGCGCGAATATCTGAAGGATGTCCCGACGGCTGACGAACTGAAGCAAGTGCTGGCAGCACTGAACATGAGCCCGCGGGAACTGCTGCGCGTGAAAGAGGCCGAGTACAAGGAAGCCGGTCTGGACAATCCGGAGCTGGATGATGCTGCCATTATCAAGGCGATGACCCAGCATCCCAAGCTGATTGAGCGCCCGATCGTCATCAATGGTGATCGCGCCCGCATCGGTCGCCCGCCTGAAGCGGCGCTGGAGATTATCGCGTGAGCCAGCCCTATGTACTGGTGCTGTACTACAGCCGTAGCGGTGCCACCCGCGCACTGGCACACCAGATCGCGCGCGGGATCGAGGCCGAGGGCCTGGAGGCACGACTGCGTACCGTCCCTCCGGTGTCGGCGGTTTGCGAAGCGGTCAAGCCCGAAGTACCCGACAGTGGCGACATCTACTGTACCGAGTCCGACCTGGCCCAGTGCACCGGCCTGGCACTTGGCAGCCCTACCCGCTTTGGCAATATGGCAGCCCCGCTGAAATATTTTATCGACTCCACCAGCAGCCTCTGGCTGTCCGGCGCCCTGATCGACAAGCCCGCCTGCGTGTTCAGCTCCAGCTCCAGCCTTCACGGTGGCCAGGAAACCACCCTCCTGAGCATGATGCTGCCCCTGCTGCATCATGGCATGGTACTGGCGGGACTGCCCTACAGTGCAACCGAACTGCTGGAAACCCAGTCCGGCGGCACACCCTACGGGGCAACCCACGTCAGTGGTCAGGGCGACCGCTCTGAACTGGATGAACATGAAAAGGCGCTGGCGATCAAGCAGGGTCGACGCCTGGCTCAGCTGGCCCTCAAACTGCATCAGGAGATCTGATGAGCACTCTGGAACTTAAAACCCGTATCAGTCGCACCCTGGTTCTTCTGAGCTACTTCGGCCTGCTGCTGCTGTTTACTCTCTGGTACCTCTGGCTGTCACCTTCACAGGGTGACAATCCTTGGGTAATCTGGCTGGTACACGTCCTGCCGCTTGCAGCCTTTGCACCGGTTGTCATCACCGGCAAGCCACGTGGTCATGCCTGGCTCTGCTTTGTACTGCTGCTTTACTTCCTTGAAGCCGTGATTGCCGCTCTGGTGCCACCCACGCGCTGGCTCGGCATCATCGACTGCGTACTGCTGGTGACGCTGTTTAACGCCGCCATGCTGTATGCCCGCTGGCGCAGTCAGCTTGACCGCTTTAAGGCAGCCGAGGCAACGGCTTGAGCAACTCCAGCCATTCGGACCCTGTGCGCTGGCGGCGGGATTTCCCGCTGCTGTCGCAGCGAGTGCATGGCCAGCCACTGATCTACCTCGATAATGCGGCCACGACCCAAAAGCCTCGTGTCGTCATCGACGCCATCAGTCGCTTTTACAAGACGGCCAACGCCAATGTACATCGCGGCAGTCATGCGCTGTCGGCGCAGGCCACAACCGCATTTGAAGAGGCCCGCAGCACGCTGGCACACTGGCTGGGTGTCAGCGATCCCGCCTGCCTGATCTGGACCCGCGGCACCACTGAAGCGATCAACCTGGTCGCGCAGACCTGGGGCCGTAGCCGGCTGCGTGCCGATGATCTGATCCTGCTGATGCAGAGCGCCCATCACGCCAATATCGTACCCTGGCAGATGCTGGCTGAAGCGGTGGGTGCCCGTATCGAGGTGATTCCACTGCAACCCGATGGTGATCTCGATCTTGACGCCTACCGGCTGTTGCTGCAGAAACAACCCAAGCTGATCGCACTGAGTCATGTATCCAACGCACTGGGCACCCGCTATCCGATTGAGCAGCTGTGTCGTCTGGGCCGAGAGGGCGGCGCAACCATACTGGTGGACGGCGCTCAGGCGCTGCCCCATTTTGATGTCAACCTGAGCAGGCTCGGCTGTGATTTCTATGCGTTCTCGGGTCACAAGCTGTTTGGTCCCAGCGGCATCGGTGCACTCTGGGGGCGACGTGAGTTGCTCGAGGACATGCCACCCTGGCAAGGTGGCGGCGAAATGATTCGTGAAGTCAGCTTCAGCGGAACCAGCTATGCCGACCTGCCGTTTCGCTTTGAAGCCGGCACCCCCAACATCGCGGCTACCATTGGACTGGCAGCTGCCATTCACTATCTGCAGCAGCAGGACCGTACAGCCATGGAGCGGCATGAACAGGCACTGCTGCAGCACGCACGCGACTGCTGCTCACAGCTTAAAGGCTTCCGCGAGCTGCCCTCCGGCCATGACCGGGTCAGCCTGATCTCGTTTGAACTGGACGGCTTCCATCAACAGGATGTGGCTCACTGGCTTGACCGTCACGGCATCGCCGTCCGTGCCGGTCACCACTGCGCCATGCCCCTGATGAAGTCGCTGGGATTGCCGGGTTCGCTGCGCGCGTCCTTTGCCTTCTACAACCGACTGGATGAGGTCGAACAGCTGGCAGGTTGCCTCGACCGGCTGATACAGAGCCAGAACACCTCGGCCAATGTTGCATTTATCGAACAAAACAGCTCCCAAAAACGCCTGGAAGCGGTATACTCTGCAACAGACTGGAGTACGCGCTATCAGGCCCTGATGCAACTCGGCCAGAGCCTTCCCGGCCTGCCCGATGCCTTCAAGCAGGACTGCTACCGTCTGCATGGCTGCGAATCGCGCGTATGGCTGGTACCGGCGCTGGATGACACCGGTCGTCTGGCCTGTCAGGCCGACGCCGATGCCCGCATACTGCGAGCCCTGCTGGCACTGCTGCTCAATCATATCAACGGCCTTACACCGGCCGAACTGCTGAGTACCGACCTCGGCGCTGTCCTGGATCAACTGGATATCCGCCGCCACCTTGGCCCGTCCAGGGGTAACGGGGTAATGGCAATTATCCGGGCCATAGAGGCCTTTGCTCGCGACCCACGCAGCTAGATCCGGACCCCTGTTTCTGTTCTGGAGTGTTTGATGAATCTGAATGACCTCAGCCTGTTTATCCGTGTTGTCGAGACTGGCAGTTTCACTGCAGCTGCCGAAAGCCTCAACGTACAGAAGTCCACCATCAGCCGCCGTATCGCGCAGCTGGAAGACACGCTGGGCATCAGGCTGATCCAGCGTACCACCCGCAAACTCAAACTCACTCCGGAAGGCGAAGAGCTGTTCAGTCGCGCTCAGCCACTGGTGGATGATCTTGAAGCGGTGCAGGATGATATCAGCGCGTCACGCACCGAGCTGCGTGGCCGCCTGCGTCTGACCATGCCCACCGAGATCGGCGTGTTCATGATGAACGAGGTGATCACCAGTTTCATGCAGACCTACCCAAGGCTTGAGGTCGATGTGGAGCTGAGCACGCGTACCGTGGACCTGATCGAGGAAGGGGTGGATTTGGCGCTGCGGCTGGGCCCCCTGCCCAACTCAAGCCTGATTGCGCGCCACATCGCAGGGCTGCACCGGGGTCTGTTTGCGACACCTGAATACCTTGAACAGCACGGCATGCCGAAAACACCGGACGACCTGGCACATCACCAGTGCATCAGCCTGCTGAAGCCCTTTGACCACCTGCGTTTCAGCAACTGGAACGACAGTGAGCCGGTCACCATGGGTGGCCGCCTGCGCACCAACAGCATGAGTTTCGTACGGGAAATGATTCTGCAGGGCATGGGGGTCGGGCGTCTGCCGGAAGTATTCTGTGGCGAGCTGGTCAAGACAGGTCGCATTGTTCGGGTTCTGGAGGAGTTCACCCTGGACCCGCTGGAGATCAACGCCCTCTATGCCAGCCGCCGCAACCTGAACCCGCGGGTACGCGCTTTTCTCGACCACATGTCAGAGCGTTTGCGTGATCACCCCTGGGTACAGAACCGGCTGGTCCATCTGGACGGCTGACATACGCAGCCCCGCACGGCAATGCAGGCGCGGGGCTGCTGTCTGCAAAACAGCACCGGACGAGATCAGTTCCAGCCGGTTACCACTTTGACCTCCAGGTATTCCTCCAGCCCCCAGGGGCCACCCTCGCGGCCATTCCCCGACTGCTTGTAGCCACCAAAGGGCGCACCACCACCGAGCGCTTCGCCGTTCATCTGTACCATGCCCGAATGCAGCTTGCGCGCCACCCGCCTGGCCTTGTCAGCGTCCTGCGTTTGCACATAGTGCGTCAGTCCATAGGGGCTGTCATTGGCAATGCGCAGCGCCTCGTCCTCGCTGTCGAACGGGATGATCGACAGCACCGGGCCAAAGATCTCCTCACGGGCGATGGTCATTTCGTTGGTCACATCGGCAAATACGGTTGGGCGCACGAAGTAGCCCTCACTCATCCCGTCCGGCTTGCCGGTGCCTCCCGCCACAAGTCGTGCACCTTCATCGATCCCCTGCTGGATCAATCCCTGAATCTTGTCGAACTGGACCCTGGAGACCACCGGACCGATATGTTTGCCTTCCAGTGATGCCTGATTGACCTCGGTTTTGGCTGCCACCTCGATCGCAGTCTGTATGGCCTGTTCATAGAGGGAACGCTCCACCAGCATCCGTGTCGGCGCATTACAGGACTGACCGGAGTTCATGAAACAGTGTCGCACGCCGCGCACCACCGCTTTCTCGTCCGCATCGGCAAAGACAATGTTGGCCCCCTTGCCACCCAGCTCCAGACTGACCCGCTTGACCGTATCGGCCGCATTCTTGGAGATGGCGATACCGGCACGGGTAGAACCGGTAAACGAGATCATATCGATATCGGGGTGACCGGACAGCTGGGTGCCTACACCTACACCATCGCCGTTGACCAGATTGAACACGCCGGCCGGGAAGCCTGCTTCGTCGATCATCTCGGCAAACAGCATGGCCGAGAGCGGTGCGATTTCAGACGGCTTAAGCACCATGGTACAACCCGCTGCCAGCGCGGCCGCCACTTTCAAGGTGACCTGATTCATCGGCCAGTTCCAGGGCGTAATCAGGCCGCACACGCCGATCGGCTCTCGAAGAATCTGGTTGCCCGGCGCATGCTCGCCCAACGGGGTCTCAAATTCATATTCGCGCAGCACGCGAATGAAATTTTTCAAGTGGCCGGCACCTGCCCCCCACTGAGCACTCTGCGCCAGCGCAATGGGTGCGCCCATCTCCAGCGAGATCGCCTCTGCCATCTCCTGAGAACGGGCCTTGTAACGGCTGTACAGTTTTTCCAGCAGTGCCAGCCGCTCCTCTTTGGTGGTCTGGCTCCAGCTTTCAAATGCGGTACGGGCCGCGGCGACAGCGGCATCGGTATCGGCCTGACTGCCCAGGGAAATAACGGCACAGACGCTTTCAGTAGAGGGGTCAATCACTTCAAGGTCATTGGTCTGAGTCGGTGCCACCCACTGGCCGTTAATATAAAAATCGCGTTTTTCCAGCATGTTCGGTGCCTCTTCTTTTATCGCGTGGCTGATACTTAATCTGTTAAGAGTAACGACTCAAGCACACAAAATCACGGTCTGGCCACTCAATCTCAACCGGCTTTTGCCGTCTTGCGCCGAGCGGTTGCTGATCCTTTCCTGCGGGGACTGCCGCTTCGCTTGCTTCGGTTTGCACCACCCTTACGCCCAGCCGGAGCCTTGATGCCGTTCATTGCCTGCGGCCGGACCTGCTCAATCAGCTGCGGCAACGCCTGCTCCAACGGCTGCATGAACCCCTGATAGCTGAATGCCTTCCGGCTGATCGCATCCAGCTGCGATTCCCAGTGTGCGGTCATATCCGGGCGGCTCAGTTCATCCGGCAGTGCCGCGATCAGCGCCTTGCCCGCCTCGGTGGCGTGAATCTGCTTGGCCTGACGCTGCAGAAAACCACGTTTGAACAATAGCTCAATAATCCCGGCGCGGGTGGCTTCGGTGCCGAGCCCATCCGTGTCGCGCAGCACCTTGCGCAGCTCGGCATCCTGCACAAAGCGCGCAATGCCGGTCATGGCCGCCAGCAGGCTGGCATCGGTGAACGCCTTGGGCGGCTGGGTCATTTTTTCCAGCAGCTCACCTCGCTCGCACTGCAGTTGCTCCCCCACTGTCAATGGCGGTAACTGGCCCTCATCCTCCTCCTGCGCTTCCTTGCCCATCAGCGTCTTCCAGCCCGGATCAATGATCTGGCGCACCTTGGCCACAAACAGGCCACCGGCAATTTCCACCTCAACGCGCCGATCGGCATGGCGACAGGGCGGGTAGAACTGCATCAGATACTGACGCGCAATCTGGCTGTACACCTGCAGCTCGGCACGGCTTAACCGATCCGGAGCCGCCGCCTTGCTGGTGGGGATGATCGCATGGTGCGCCTCCACCTTCTTGTCGTTCCACGCCTTGGACTTGAGGCTCAAATCGGCCTTCTGTACCGCACCCGCCAGCTCCGGCTGGGTACGGGCGATCGCTTGGGTGACGCGGGCCGCCTCGGAAAAGTGTTCGGCAGGCAGGTAGCGGCAGTCGGAACGAGGATAGGTAATCAGCTGATGCTTTTCATACAGCGCCTGGGCCGCATCCAGCACCTGTTTGGCATTCAACCCGAAGCGCTTGGCGCAGTCGATCTGCAGCGATGACAGGTTATAGGGCAGCGGCACTGCCTGTTGGCCGGTCTTGCGCTCGTCTTTGGTGACCACAGCCGGCTGGCCGCTGATCCGCTGCACCACGTTCTCGGCCAGCGGTTTCGACAACACCCGCCCCTCCTCGTCCTGAAAACGGGCACAGGCTTCGCTGGGCTGCCAGCGGGCGGTGAAGCGTTCGTCCCGCTCGGTGAGCAGATGGGCATCCACTTCGTAATAGGGCTTGGGCACAAAGGCGGCAATCTCGGCATCACGCTGTACCACCAGCCCCAGGATCGGGGTCTGCACTCGTCCCACTGACAACACGCCGTCATACCCCGCGTTGCGCCCCTTGATCGTCAGTGCTCGGGTCATGTTGATGCCGAACAGCCAGTCGGCGCGGGAGCGTGCCAGCGCCGATACCGACAGGGGCACAAACTCCTGATTGGGCCTCAGCCGAGCGATGGCGCGTTTTACCGCCTCAGGGTTCAGGTCCGAAATCAGACAGCGCTGCACCTGTGCCCGCTTGGTGGCCGACACCTTGAGAAAGTCGATCACCTCATCCACAAGCAGCTGTCCTTCGCGGTCCGGGTCACCGGCATGGACAATCTGATCCGCCTGCTTAACCAGCTTGCGCAGCACCGCCACCTGTTTGGCCACGCCGCTGCGCGGTTTGAGCTGCCACTCACGGGGCACGATGGGCAGATGTTCCAGCCGCCACTGTTTGTAGGCCGTGTCATAGGCATCCGGCTCCGCCTGTTCCAGCAGATGGCCGATGCACCAGCTCACCACCTGATCGCCCCCACAGCGGATCATCCCCTCTTCCTTCTTTTGCGGACCGGGCAGGACAGCGGCAATGGCACGGGCAAGGCTGGGTTTTTCGGCGATAAAGAGTTTCATGATGTTCGGGATATTGGCATGGAAACGCCAAGAGTAAGAGATCAGACAACATAAGTCGACAAAAGCTGTATATACGAACAGTGAAGTCAAATTGAAGCCGCTATTTGGATGGCCACATCAGAATCATCCATAAAACTGATCAATTAGCGCAGGAATTGATAATTTTTAATCAGCTGCGTGACAACTATAGTTAACCCATCCTTTTAAACACGTGGAGAAACACGATGAACGCTTCCCTGATCACCCGCCTGCTGAATACATCCGACAGCTTTGCTCCCCTGGCATTGCGTGTCCCGGCAGGCATTATTTTCATGGCACACGGCGCACAGAAACTGTTCGGTGCTTTCGGTGGTTACGGTCTTGAAGGCACAGGTCAGTGGATGGCCTCCATTGGCCTTGAGCCAGGGTATCTGATGGCGCTGCTGGCCGGCAGTGCTGAACTCTTCGGTGGTCTGGCGATTCTCATCGGTCTGCTGGTACGCCCGGCAGCGGCTGCCCTGGCCTTTGCCATGCTGGTCGCCATTTTTGCCGTGCATATCGGTAACGGACTGTTCATGTCGAACAACGGTTACGAGTTTGCTCTGTCTCTGCTGGCCATGTCCGTTTCCCTGTTGATCAGCGGCGGCGGCAACCTGTCTCTGGACCGAATACTGCACCAGCGTCAGAGCTAAGCTCTGACGTCGCTCTGGCCAGGACATTCAATTAACCGACATCACTGACAATCAGGAGATTCTCATGGGCTTGCTGCTTGATGGCCGCTGGGTTGACCAGTGGTATGACACCAAATCCAATCAGGGTCGCTTCGTGCGATCGGAGTCACAGTTCCGTAACTGGATTACTGCCGACGGCCAGCCTGGCCCCAGCGGCGAAGGCGGTTTTCAGGCAGAGTCCGGGCGTTACCACCTTTACGTATCGCTGGCCTGTCCCTGGGCGCACCGGACATTGATTTTCCGCCACCTGAAGGGCCTGGAAGAGATGATTTCGGTATCGGTGGTCAACAGCTACATGGGGGACCACGGTTGGACCTTTGCGACAGAGCCGGGTGCAACCGGTGATGAGTTGTATGGGTTGGATTACCTCTACCAGCTCTATCTGAAAGCCGATCCGAACTACTCCGGCCGCGTCACTGTTCCGGTACTCTGGGACAAACAGCGTCAGACCATCGTCAACAACGAGTCAGCGGAGATCATCCGCATCCTGAACTCCGCCTTTGATGAGATTGGTGCAGCCCCGGGGGACTACTACCCTCAACTGCTGCGCAGTGAGATCGACACGATGAACAGTGAGATCTACGACCGTATCAACAACGGTGTATACAAGGCGGGGTTTGCAACCACTCAGGAGGCCTACGAACAGGCTGTTTACCCCCTGTTTGAAGCACTCGACGCACTGGAGGTCCGGCTGGGCATGCACCGTTATCTGATGGGCAACCAGATTACCGAGGCCGACTGGCGTCTGTTCACCACCCTGATTCGCTTTGATGCGGTCTACCACGGTCACTTCAAGTGCAACCTGAAGCGGATTGTCGACTACCCTAACCTTTGGGGGTATGTACGTGAGCTTTACCAGTGGTCCGACGTGAGCGAGACCGTCAACATGCAGCACATCAAGGACCACTATTACCGCAGCCACCACACCATCAATCCGACCGGCGTGGTGCCTGTCGGCCCGATTCTGGATCTTAACCAGCCACATCAACGTGAAGCAGTTGGTCAATAAAACCCGGGAGGTGCAATCATGAGCAAGATTCTTGTGCTTTATTACTCATCCTATGGCCATATCGAGACACTGGCTCAGGCCATTGCCGAAGGCGCCGCATCGGTTGAGGATACGGAGGTCATCATCAAGCGTGTACCGGAACTGATGTCAGAAGAAGCGGCCCGGAATGCTGGCGTCAAGCTGGACCAGACAGCTCCGGTTGCCGATCCCAAAGAGCTGGGCAACTATGATGCCATCATCTTTGGTACACCGACCCGCTTCGGTAACATGGCCAGCCAGATGCGCAACTTCCTTGACCAGACCGGCAGTCTATGGGTAAAGGGTGCACTGGTCGGCAAGGTGGGCAGCGTTTTCACCAGTACCGGCACAGGGGGTGGCAACGAAACCACCATCCAGTCGTTCCATACCACCCTGTTCCATCAGGGCATGGTCGTGGTCGGACTGCCCTACACCGCACCTGAATTAGCTGACATTTCCGAAGTCAAGGGTGGTTCGCCACTGGGGGCCGCCACCTTGGCCGGTGCCGATGGTTCTCGTACCCCGTCCGAAAAGGAGTTGTCTCTGGCTCGTTTCCAGGGCGCACATGTGGCTGGCATTGCAGCCAGGCTCAGTGCCTGAAGACAACGTGGGCCGGTATTCCCTGCCGGCTCACAGACTTCTCCGACATCACCACAGTCATGCCTCTACGGCCCCTTCCGTTTTGAATTCTGGCGATGCACCACTTGATGAATCGACGCAACACCAGCCCACGTAGCCGGCGGCCTCGTGGCAGGTAATATGCCATATCAATACTGCCATTCTGACAGCGACGAACCTTGCGTGTTTGCGAGTCTGTACCGGCAATCATCATTGAGCCCTCCCTGTGAGCATTGATGACAGCTTAGGCCAGCCCTTGTATTATGAATAACGATTAATTCAGATCATATTGATCGTTATTTGTAATGGATTAGCCATGCCCCAGCCCAATCTGAGTACCGAGTTGCTGCGCACCTTTGTAACCGTTGTCGATGAAGACGGTTTTATTCGAGCGGCAGAGCGCCTGCACAAGACACAGTCCACCGTCAGCCAGCAGGTTCGCCGCCTGGAACAGGAGCTCGATGTGGCCCTGTTCCGTACTGAAGGACGCAAGCGCGTGTTGACCTCAACCGGCGAAACCATGCTGGGGTATGCACGTCAGTTGTTGGCACTGCAGGAGGATGCATTGGCCGCCATCAGCGAACAGAGTGCAGAGGGCGAGCTGCGCATCGGGGTATCACTGTCGTTGACCGAAAGCATGCTGCCCTCCATTCTGGCCCGCTTCAAACAACACAACCCCGGCATCCGCCTGAATGTTCAAACCGATTACAGTAACAGCGTGTGTCAGGACTATGATGATGAACAGTACGATCTGGCGCTGATTCTGCGCCGGGATCGCAGCCAGGTACGCGGCGAGTTGCTGGGTTACGAACAGTTGATCTGGATCGGGCCGGCAGGTTACCGCTGGTCCAAGAACCGTCCTCTGCCACTGGTGCTGCTCAACGTGCCCTGCCTGTTTCGTGAAACCACTCTACAGGCACTGGATGCCACCGATATCAGCTGGCGCACCGTCTACTCCACCACCAGCTTCACCAGCCTGATGGCAGCGGTCAGGGCCGGTTTGGGGGTGACGGTCAGAACTCAGGGCGCGCTGGCAGAGGGAATGGAGAGCATCGGTTCGCAGCTTGGCCTGCCGGAACTGCCACCGGTCTATATCGAGCTGCGTTATCGCAACAAGGTACCCGGCTGCGAGCAGCTGGCACAGTTGATCCGCCACGAGCGGCTACAGGCCTGGTAGATCAGGAGGTCAGATCACAGGCAACACCGCGCTCCAGCACCTTGCGCAGTACAAAACTTGAGTGAACCCCTGTAACCCCCTCAATGCGAGTAATCTGGTGCAACAGCAGATCGTGGTAGGCGTCCATATCCTCCACCAGCACCCTCAGCTGATAGTCGGCATCCTGGCCGGTGATGATCAGGCATTCCAGTACCTGGGGCAGCTCGGCGATCTTGCGCTCAAAGTTTTCGAACCGCTCCGGCGTATGCCGATCCATGGAGATATGCAGAATCACGGTCAGATTCAGGCCAAGCTTCTTGGCATCCACCAGTGCTCGATAGCCTCGAATCAAACCATGCTCTTCCAGTGCTCGCACCCGTCGCAAACAGGGTGATGGCGACAGACCGATACGGTCAGCCAGATCCTGATTACTGATGCGCCCTTCCTGCTGCAGAATCTGCAAAATGGCATGGTCATAGCGATCCAGCGTCGCCCGATCTTCATGTGAAGGCATAAAATTGCTCTGTAAAATTATTTTGAGATTTATATTGCTAAAAATAGACCACATCAGCGCAATTTAGCAATCACCTGACCGCACAAATCCCCTATCATGTGCCTCATGTTCAGTTTAGGTCCACGCAGGCGCCAACCGGCTCTACCCAAGCCCTGACGGCGATGACAACTCTACCCGGGATGTCGAATGCAGCGGCCCACCCACAATCAATGGATTATCTCTAATGGAGAGCAAGACCATGGCAAGTGCCAATTTCAACCATCGCAAGTATCAGCCGGTCGAGCCTGTCACCGGCTTTACCCGAACCTGGCCTGACCGTCAGGTGACCGAAGCCCCCATTTGGGCCAGTGTCGACCTGCGCGATGGCAACCAGGCCCTGCTGGAGCCGATGAATGTGGCCCAGAAACAGCGCCTCTGGCATCTGCTGGTCAAGCTCGGCATCAAGGAGATCGAGATCGGTTTCCCTTCGGCCAGTCAGCCAGATTATGACTTCACCCGCTGGTTGATCGAAGAGAACCAGATCCCCGATGACGTGCGCGTGCAGGTGCTGGTGCAGGCGCGTGAAGAGTTGATCGCCCGTACCTATGAAGCGCTCAAGGGTGTGAAGCAGGCGGTGGTGCATGTCTATAACTCCACATCCCGCATCCAGCGTGAGCGTGTCTTCGGCATGAGCCAGGACGAGATCAAGCAGATCGCCGTGCGTGGCGCCCGCTGGGTAAAAGAGTACGCCGACCAGCACCCTGAAACGGACTGGACCTTCCAATATTCGCCGGAGAGCTTCACCAGCACCGAAGTAGACTACGCCGTTAAAGTCTGTGAAGCGGTGATGGATGTATGGCAGCCGACACCCGAAAAGCGCTGCATCCTCAACCTGCCTACCACCGTTGAGGTCGGCCCGCCGAACCACTTTGCCGATCAGGTGGAGTATTTCTGCCAGCACTTGAGCCGCCGCGAAAGCGCCATTATCTCCGTGCATACCCATAACGACCGTGGCGGTGCGGTGGCCTCGGCGGAGCTGGCCTTGATGGCCGGTGCCGATCGGGTGGAAGGTACCCTGCTCGGTAATGGCGAACGTACCGGCAACATGGATATCGTCACCCTGGCGTTAAACCTCTACAGCCAGGGCGTAGACCCGCAGCTGGACCTGTCCAACCCGGACGAGATCATTCAGGTCTGCACCGAGTGCACCGGTCTGCCGATTCACCCGCGTCATCCCTGGATTGGTGAACTGGTCTATACGGCGTTTTCCGGCAGCCATCAGGATGCGATTCGCAAGTCACTGAAACAGCAGCAGGACGATGAGCCCTGGCAGGTAGCCTATCTGCCGATCGACCCGGCCGACCTCGGCCGTGGCTATCAGGCGGTGATTCGCGTCAACAGTCAGTCCGGCAAGGGCGGCATGACCTTCCTGCTGGAGCGCGATTTCGGCATCAGCATCCCGCGCTGGCTGCAGCTTGAACTGGCCCCGATCGTACAGAAAAAGACAGAAACACAGGGCGGCGAGCTGGACAGTCAGGTGATCCATGATCTGCTGCTACAGAATTTCGTGCAGGACCGGGCACCGGCGAGTCTGGACGGCTACCGCATCGAGCGCAGCGGCGATGCCGAAACCCTGGCAGCCGATATCAGTGTCGATGGCGAGCAGGTGTGTATCGAAGGCAAGGGCAAGGGTGCCATGGCAGCCTTCATCAACGCTTGGCAGAGCCGTACCGGACTCAACATTCATGTGGTTGACTACGCCGAGCACGCCATGGGTGAAGGTTCGGACGTAGCAGCCGCAGCCTATGTACAACTGAACGTGGAAGGTCAGCGCGTCTGCGGCATGGCGGTCGATGCCGATACCGTGAGCGCTTCGCTCAAGGCGGTAGTGTCAGGCCTGAACCGCTGCGGCAAGTCGACACAGATCGCCGCTGGTGCAATCTCTCAGCACGCCTGAGCCTCAAGGGCACCGATTTTCGGTGCCCTGCCCGCCCCCGACACTGAGCGGGCGCTTGTCCCCAGAGCACTTGAGGGCACCGCCGGCTTTCACGCCAGCATCACGCAGACGGCACCCGCCACGATCAATCCCAACCCCGCCAGATCACGGCCATTAAGCTTCTCCCGAAACCAGCTGGCCGAGATCATTAAGGTGAACAGTACCTCCACCTGCCCCAGCGTTTTCACCAGCGCAACGGTTTCAAGGCTCATCGCTGTAAACCAGCCCAGTGATCCGATGCAGCTGAACAGCGAGATGGCAAACACCAGTTTTGGCCGCTGCCACAGCGCGATCAGAGTGTGCGGCTCACGCAGCAGCAGCCATCCCAACAATATAAGCGTTTGAGTCGATATCACACACAACAGCACCCAGGCCGCGCTATACAGAAACGGCAGCCCCAGCAGCAGACTGGCTTCACGTACCCAAAGCGTGGTGAGTGCAAACGCAAGGCCACTGCCAAGACCGGTCACCAGCGTGCTCACTGACACCTCACGCAGGGCGCCGGGGTTGGTCATCAGCCAGAACGCCAGTGCGCCGATCAATACCCCGGTCCAGGCCAGTGGTGACAGGGGTGCCGCAAAGAACAGCGCACCCAGCACGGCGGCGATAACGGCCTCGCTTTTGGCCAAGCCCACACCGATGGCGTAATTGCGTTTTCGGAACAGCACGACCATCAGCGCAGTGGCAATAATCTGGGCCACTGACGCCAACAGAATCAGCAGGATAAACGGGCCGGTGAATGTCGGCATCGGTGCCGTTTCCCAGCGATACAGCAGCCAGAGATAGAATCCAGCCAGGGGACTTGCCCAGATGAAGCGCGCCAGCGTAACACCGGCGGTACTCACCTCTTTACTCAGGCGGTTCTGAAAGGCGTTGCGCCAGGCCTGCATGAACGCAGCCAGAAGAGTAAAGGGAATCCAGAGCCCCATGAGGCAGCACCTATAATGACAAAAACAGGGACGCGCATTCTATTGAATGTGTCGCTACTTTGGTACCGGCGATGCGGCTGGCTCTTTCCTGTCGCAGCCACCACCGGTAAGCTGAAACAAAAAATAACGGACATTACACAATGAGTGAAATGCAACGGCCAACACGCATTCTGCCTTTGCTGGTACTGGCACAGTTTCTGGGCACCGTAAACTGGCTGGCCGGTAACGCGATCATGCCGGCTCTGCAGACCGACTGGGGGCTCCCCGATACCGCGGTCTCAAGCCTGACCAACTCGGTACAACTGGGTTTCATCAGCGGTGCATTGCTGTTTGCCGTGATCGCACTGGCCGATCGCATCTCACCCCGCATTCTGTTTTCACTCTGCGCTGGCGGCAGCGCATTAATCGGCTATCTGCTTGGCTGTCATACAGAAACACTGGAGCAACTGCTGGTGCTGCGCTTTTTCAGCGGCGTGATGCTGGCCGGGATCTACCCGGTGGGCATGAAGCTGGCGGCCAGCTGGTATCCGCAAGGGCTGGGACGTGCGCTGGGCTATCTTGTAGGTGCACTGGTACTGGGCAGTGCTTCACCTCATCTGCTGTCCGGTGTATTGGGCGATCACTGGCAACTGGTGATTCTGGCATCCGGTGCCGCCTCAGGCATCGCCGGGATGATGATTCTGCTGGGGGTACCGGATGGCCCAGCGCTGTATCGCGGCGCTCCGCTGCGCTGGCATGCATTGAGTCTGGCCCTGCGCCATCGTCCGCTGAGACTGGCGGCTGGCGGCTATTTCGGCCATATGTGGGAGTTGTATGCGGTTTGGGCCTTTGCTCCGATCTGGTTACTGGCCTGGAGTCGGGAGCATGAGACCGGCCTAAATATCGGCTTGCTCAGTTTTCTGGTGTTGGGCGCCGGCAGTATCGGCTGCATTATCGGCGGCAAGCTCTCGATCCGCTGGGGCAGTGACCCGGTCGCCCGCAGCATGCTTATGCTGTCCGGGCTCTGCTGCCTGCTTTCACCGCTGATGTTCGCTATGCCGTTCTGGCTGGTGCTGCTGTTCTGGCTCCTCTGGGGCCTGAGTGTATCGGCTGACTCACCTCAGCTATCGACGCTGTCCGCCCACAATGCACCGTCAGAAGTCATCGGCAGCGCCCTGACCCTCATGAACTGCCTGGGCTATACACTCTCAGTATTGTCGGTGGCACTGCTGAGCCAGCTGCTGGTGCTGATCCCGGTGCACTGGCTGCCCTGGCTGTTGCTGCCCGGACCGATTCTCGGCCTCTGGAGTCTTGCCAGGCTGCGCCAGTTGGGTACTGAGCCTGCGCAATAATTGTTGCGTTAGACTCAAGGATGCTTGCCTCCGATCGACCGATCATGTCAACTGGACCGGTATCTGACACAAACTGACAGGGATAGAAACAGTGACACGTGTACTTTCGGCCTGCCTGGCAAGCCTGTTTCTGTTGGCACTGCTCAATACACCAGCGACCCAGGCTGACGAACTGGCGCTGGACAAGCGTGAACAAGCTCTGATCGACAGCGGTGAGCCCATTACACTGGCGGCCATGTATGACTTTGTGCCGTTTTCCTTTATCGAGGACGGCCAGCACACGGGGTTTGTCGCTGATCTGATCAGCCTGCTGGAGCAAAAAACCGGTGTTCGCATCGATGTTCATACCGGCGAGTGGTCCAACAACCTGCGCATGCTGCGCGAACAGCAGATCGATGTCATTGCCGATATCTCATTCAAGCCCGAGCGCACCCCCTATACTCTGTACACCACGCCCTACTTTGAAATTCCCACCGTTGTGTTTACACAGAAAAGCTTTGGCGAATACAAAAGCCTTGCTGACCTGTCCGGCAAACGCGTTGGCGTACTGCAGAATATTTTTTACCTGCCCGAACTTCGTTCGCACAACGATATCGAAGTGGTTGAATTTGATGATTACGAGCGTCTGGTTCGGGCGTTGGCCTTTGGCGAAGTCGATGCGGCAATCCAGAACCTGACCAGCGGCTATCACTACGCCTCACGCAACGCCTACACCAACATCAAGGTGGCGGGCGAGTTCCAGTTGCGCAACGTGGGCCGTGAAGACCTTCGTTTTGGTGTACGCGTTGACAGGCCGGCGATCCGCTCACTGCTGCAGAAAGGAATGGACGCGATTACGGACGCTGAATGGCGTGAATTGATTGACCACTGGGTTGGCAGCGAATCACTTGGCTTCATCCGCAACGCCCGCACCGTTGCACTGACACCTGAAGAGCGCGAATTCGTCAAGCAGATGCCGGTGATCAGGGTCCATAACGAAGAGAACTTCGAGCCCTACAGCTTTTATGAAAACGATCAGCCCCGTGGACACTCGGTAGACTTGATTCGACTGCTGGCCGAACGAGCAGGCCTGCAGGTGGAGTTTGTCAGCGGCAAGCGCTGGGACGACTACCTGCAGATGATGCGCAGCGGGGAACTGGACGTCATGACCAACATCGTGCGCTCACCGGCACGTGAGCAGTACATGCTTTTTACGACGCCCTACCTGCGACTGGCTCAGGCACTGTATCAGCACAGTGACAGCCAACCCATCAATACGCTGGAAGAACTGAAAGGCAAATCACTGGTGCTGCCGGATGGTTTCTTCCTCTATGAGCAGTTCAGCCGTGTTGATGGGCTAAACCTGATCGCTTCGTCAGACAGCCTGGAGTCACTGATGATGGTCAGCACCGGTCAGGCAGATGCCACCATTGAGCTGATGAGCGTTGCCGATCACCTGGGTCAGAAGTATGGCATCCCCAACCTGAAAACGCTCAGCACACTGAATATCAAGGGTGGCGACCCGCTCTCTCTGCACCTGGCCGTGCGCAAGGATCTGCCGCTGCTGCGCAATATTCTGCAGAAAGCGATGAACAGCCTGACCGAAAAAGAAAAGCGCGAGCTGCAACAGGAGTGGGTTGCCCGCACCAACAACCCAAGCCACTATGTTCACCTGACCGGTCAGGAGCTGGCCTGGCTCGAATCGAGAGCCGCACTGCGCATTTGCGTTCAACGCCACCGAATGCCGTATGAACAGATCACCGAAGATGGTCGCCACGTAGGCGCCTTTGCCGACATGCTGGAAAAGATCCGCAACCACTCAGGCCTCAGTTTCCGGTTGGTGCCGGTGGAACACTATGCAGCGTCCCTGCAGGCACTCCAGCAGGGGCATTGTGATCTGATCTCCAAATCCCCCCTGCTGCCAGAGCAGCAAGGTCTGAGCTTCACCCAGCCTCTGTTCAACACCTCGTTGGTGATCGCCACCCGGCTCGATGAAGTGTTTGTAAGCCGTACCGAGCAGCTTGAGCAGAAAACCATCGGTGTTGTCCAGAATGACGATCCTCACGTATGGTTACAGCAGTCCTACCCCGAGCTTCGGTTACGACCCTACCCGGACCTGTCAGCAGCACTTAACGCGCTGAACGAGGGCGAGATCTTTGCCGTAGCCGACACCCTGCCAGCAATGGCACGAGGTCTTGGGCAAAATTTCTTTGCCAACCTGAAGATCTCCGGCCAGATAGAATCGGACTACACCGCCCGATTTGCGATGCGCGCAGAAGATGCCACCCTCAACCGGATCATGAACAAGTCACTGATGTCGGTCACGGACGATCAGCGCGAATCGATCGGCAACCGCTGGATAACAGCACCCACCTATGCTGAACGAACCGACTACAAGCTGGTCGGCCAGGTCACGCTGGCCACCGCCTTTGCGCTTGCGCTGATCCTGCTCTGGAACCGTAAGCTGTCACGCCTGAACAACACCATTCGCGAAAACAACCTGCAGCTGCTGGATGCGCATGAAGAGCTGAAGCTGAAAAACCGCATGCTGGAACAACTGTCGGTAACAGACCGACTGACCCGGTTGAAAAACCGACTCTATTTAGAACGTATTTTTGACCAGGAGATCGCCCGTGCCGAGCAGGGGGGGCAGTATGATTTTGCCGTACTGCTGCTAGACATTGATCACTTCAAGCGAATCAATGACCACTTCGGGCACGCGGCCGGAGATGCCACGCTGACCGACTTCGCAACGATCCTCAAGGGCAACTGTCGCGAACGGGATATAATTGCCCGCTGGGGCGGCGAGGAGTTCATGGTAATCTGCCCGAACACGAACGCCGAGAATGCCGAAGCACTTGCCCAGAGCCTGTGTCGCGCGATTCGTGAACACTCCTTCCCCCTGATCGGTCATTGCACCACCAGCATTGGCGTCACTGTCTGGCGCCCCGGCGACCGTCAGAAAAGCCTGAGCATTCGCGCCGACACAGCACTCTATGCAGCCAAGGAAAGCGGTCGGGATAGCGTGTGTTGTGAATTCTAGATCGGCTTAAACGCTTTACAGTAAAGATGCTTTCAAGATACTCTTTATAAAGATGTCATATTAATACATTTATAAGGAAGCATCATGCTGAGCCAGAACACCATCGATATTGTCAAATCCACGGCCCCCGTAATTGCCGAGGCCGGTCCCGCCATGACCGCGCACTTCTATGAGCGCATGTTCAGCCACAACCCTGAGCTGAAGGACATTTTCAACCTTACCCACCAGCAGTCAGGCCGCCAGCGCGAAGCGTTGTTCAACGCGGTCCATGCCTATGCCGCCAACATCGACAACCTGGAGGCGCTGCTGCCGGCCGTTGAAAAAATTGCGCAGAAACATACCAGTTTCCAGATTACGGCCGCACAGTACGATATCGTGGGGACTCACCTGCTGGCGACCATCGATGAGCTGCTCTCCCCCGGACAGGCCGTGATTGACGCCTGGGCCGAAGCCTACGGCGTGCTGGCCGGCATTTTCATTGACCGTGAAGAAGCCATCTACCAGGAAAGTGAGCAGCAAGCCGGTGGCTGGCGTGGCAAGCGCGCGTTTGAGCTGGTCGAAAAGCGCCGTGAAAGTGATGTGATCACCAGCTTCGTGTTCAAACCGGTTGATGGCGGTGCCGTAATGCCATTCAAACCCGGCCAGTATCTGGGGATCTATTTGAAGCCTGAAGG
>Ga0209345_10000926_pt1 | contig 37539 bp, 36 predicted proteins | sample Cruoilmetagenom7_FD_187294 | JGI IMG/M metagenome (GOLD analysis project Ga0209345, IMG submission 187294) | Oil polluted marine microbial communities from Coal Oil Point, Santa Barbara, California, USA - Sample 7 (SPAdes) (version 2) | ecosystem: Environmental > Aquatic > Marine > Oil seeps ...
AATGTTGTTTTGCTGACCCGTGGCATCTAATTCGATACGACTGCGCAAACATTAAACTTTTCACTCTACCTGACTGTGAAGCCTGATATTGCGGGAAAATGTGAATTGCTCACTATGGCTCGCTTTAATTTGTGAATATAGAATTTTCTCAGAAATGAATTTATTAAACTGTCACGATTTATCAAGTTTTGTCACGCGGCTCAGCAGTCGTGATTGTAATATCCCTTGAAATACTCCTTCAGAACCTGACCGGTATAAGACGCTTTTATCTCGCACACCTCTTCTGGGGTGCCGGACGCAACGAGCTGCCCGCCGCGGTCGCCTCCCTCGGGACCCAGATCGATAATATAGTCCGCTGTTTTGATGATGTCGAGGTTATGCTCGATGATCAGTACGGAATTACTGCTGTCAACTAATCGCTGGAGGACCTCAACTAGTTTATGCACATCAGCAGCGTGCAGCCCCACAGAGGGCTCGTCCAGAACATACAGCGTCTTGCCGGTTGCCCGCCGAGACAGTTCTTTTGACAGCTTAACACGCTGCGCTTCACCGCCGGAAAGGGTTGTTGCGGGCTGACCGATGCGGATATACCCCAACCCGACATCAGACAGTGTTTGCAGCCGGCGGACGATACGTGGAATATTGCTGAAGAAATCCAGTCCGCGTTCCACAGTCATGCTAAGAATATCCGCGATCGATTTGCCCTTGAACTTCACCTGCAGTGTCTCGCGATTGAAACGCGATCCGTAGCACACGTCGCAGGGAATATATACATCTGGCAGAAATTGCATTTCTATTTTTAGCTGTCCATGCCCCTGGCACGCTTCGCAGCGTCCACCGTGCACATTGAAAGAAAACCGTCCGACACGATAGCCGCGCATCTTGCTCTCAGGTAGTTCCGCGAATAATTTCCTGACTTCATCCCATACGCCAGTATAGGTTCCCGGGTTAGAGCGTGGTGTGCGCCCGATAGGGGATTGGTCGATACTGATGATTTTATCCAAATACTCAGTCCCTTTTATCTCTTTATGTTTACCAGGGTTAGTGCGCGCGCGATTGAGTGTATGCGCGAGAGACTGGTAAAGGATATTTACCATCAGAGTGGATTTTCCAGACCCGCTTACTCCGGTGATGCATACCAGTTTGCCAAGCGGAATAGTTACATTAATATTCTTGAGGTTGTTTGCTTGTGCGCCAATTACTTCAAGATGCATCCCGTTTCCAGTCCGCCTTTTATCTGGCAGCGGGACGGTTTTTCGGCGAGCTAGATATGCGCCAGTTAACGATGTAGGATGGTTGATGATCGCATCAACGGTTCCCTCGGCGATCACCTCGCCGCCGTGTTCACCTGCACCGAGACCCAGGTCCACGATCCAATCAGCTGTGCGGATTGTTTCTTCATCATGCTCTACCACCAGCACTGTGTTACCCTGGTCACGTAATTCTTCCAATGTAGCCAGCAGCCTTGCGTTGTCTCTGGCGTGTAGACCAATTGAGGGTTCATCTAGGACATATAGAACACCCATCAGCTGTGATCCGATCTGAGTGGCTAATCGGATACGCTGCGCCTCTCCGCCTGATAGAGTTGCCGCGGAACGTTTCAGAGAGAGATAATCTAATCCAACATTGACCAGGAATTTTAAACGATCTCGAATCTCTTTAAGAACTTGATCTGCGATTGCCTGATCTCGTTCATTTAAAGGAGAATCCTTTTCCATGAAAGATTCAATCCATGGCAGTGAGCGTTCCACAGACCAACCAGTAACTTCCATAATATTCTTGCCGTCAATGGTGACGGCAAGCGATTCTGCCCGTAAACGATCGCCGTGGCAGATTGGGCATGGTGAGTTATTCATGAATTCTGATATTCTTACACGGATGTATTCGGAGTGGGTTTCCCGATACCGCCTCATCAGATTTGTGATGACACCTTCCCAACTCTTTTTAATCTTTGCCTGGTATGTTCTTCCTGCCAGATCCATTTCAATTTCTTTCCCGCGGGATCCGTAGAGAATAACATCTAATTTGTCTTCAGGGATTTTATTAATTGGCATATCCAAACTAATTTTGTATGATTTAGCGGTTGCAGAAAGTAATTGCCAGTAGTACTTCCTATTTTCCCGGGCATCATTCCATTCCATAGCAGAAATTGCCCCTTCATTAAGTGAGAGGTTTTTATCCGGGATTAACAAGTCGGGATTGATCTCATGCCTGAATCCCAGACCCTGGCAGTCAGGGCATGCGCCGTGTGGGGTGTTAAATGAGAAATTACGAGGCTCAATTTCCGGCAAACTGACACCATGTTCCGGGCACGCAAGGCCTTCAGAATAAAACATATCCTGTGGGGGTTCGCTTGATAAATTGTTTGCTATGAGATATCCATCGCCGAATTTCAGGGAAGTTTCTACCGAATCTGTTAGGCGGCTGATGAAGGATTTGTGTTCTTTTTCATCTCCTGGGTCGGGTATAACGATTCGATCAACGATAGCCTCGATATCATGGATCTTATACCTGTCTAAAAGTATCTTTTCATCCAGGCTGATCACTTCACCATCAACACGCACACGCACAAAACCCGCTTTTCTAATTTCTTCAAAAACTGCCTGATATGTACCCTTTCTTCCTCGAATGATTGGTGCAAGAATGAGTAGTTTGCTTTTCGGAGGAAGGGTAGAAATGATGTCAACAATTTCTTGAGCGGATTGCTTAACCACTTCCTTCTTACAGATTGGGCAGTGTGGGATACCAATGCGTGCATACAATAACCGCAGGTAATCATAAATTTCAGTTACGGTGCCAACAGTTGATCTGGGATTACGGGACGTGGCTTTTTGGTCAATAGATACAGCGGGTGATAACCCTTCGATATAGTCAACATCTGGTTTATTCATCTGTCCAAGAAATTGGCGGGCGTAGGCAGAGAGTGATTCTACATAGCGGCGCTGACCCTCGGCAAAGATCGTGTCGAACGCCAATGAGCTTTTCCCTGATCCAGATATACCTGTTATGACAACCAGCTTATCACGTGGGATTTCAACCGTGATATTTTTTAAGTTATGAACGCGAGCTCCGACAACACGAATCTTATCCTGCGGCATTAGAAAACCTTTCTAATTAGAACATAATACCTATTCAATTGAAGTAATTTCAAATTATAACACCCCCTGTTTCCTGGTCTATTCCCATAAAAACTCCCCCATGATGATTAATGGGGGATGTATTTTTTAGAAATGTGCTTCTTAGGTATTTACTTTGCGTGGTATTTATCCTTATCTTCGTCTTCGCGCAGCCCTTCCCAGGGATAATATTCAGTACCTTTTGAAGCTTCCCGTATTTTCGGATTACTTGAATATAATCCGCCCTTTTCTGGTGGGATCAGATCAGCAATGTGTTTCATGATTTCGTGGCCAATTTTATCCAATTGCTTACGGCGATCATATCTGCTGCCGGAAGTGGTAAAAGGTCCGAACGGTTTTCCTATTCTGACTTTGACTCTTGGACGTTTGAATTTTCGTAATGTCGGAAATAATTTTGGAAATCCCACTAAACCAACCGGAAGAATTTTCGCGCCAGAATTTGCGGTCAGCAATGCGGCCCCGGGACGAGCGGGCCTGAGAATCTGTGCCCATGAACCGCCTTCAGGGAAGATCCCAACTACTCCACCATTCCCCAGAATACTCTGGGCTTCCTTTAGCGCATAGGTTGAGCCGGTTCCGCGGTAAACAGGCAGATACCCCCATAATCTTGGGATGAATTGGACGATCTTTGGTGCATGGGGTGTCACTGCGCCGCCAATAAATTCCATTGGCCAGGGAGCCACACTAATGAAAGCAGGAGGATCAAGAAAACTAAAGTGATTGCCAACCATGATCAAGGGACCAGATTTGGGAAAGTTTTCTTCTCCTTCTACATCAAAATGTGAAAGCATGTGAAATAACCCGCGTGCCATCCTCTGGAGCACTTTGCGCAGACGACGGTTTGGTTTATAGGTTGGATTCTGGGTTAACATGTTATTATTTTCCGCTTGCTGCCTTAGCGGCTTTTCGCCCTTCTGCTTCATTCACGAAAAGCAAAGGCATGAGGCCGACCAGAAGGAAAAGGACCAGCGTGATGAGAGCAAATCTGTGCCCGATCTGTTCGGAAACGACCAGTGCGCTCGCATTACCTGCGGTTACAAGGTCAGCTTTTACCAAACTGCTCATTACCCAAGTGGAGATGCCAGTTGCTGCTAAACCCATGACGCCAGGACCGATAATGGATGACGTGCGTCCAGCAAGGGAAAAGAAACCGTAAAACTCGGCGCTTTTACCTTCTGGGGCGAATACACTTACCATTGTTCTGCTTAAGGATTGAACACCAGCCATAGCATAACCAGCTAGTCCACCAACAAGAAAGAAACCCAGTTTATTCGGCATGAACATCATACCAAATACCGAGATGATCATCAGGATCAGGGATTGGACGAGACTTCTCTTCAATCCTATCTTTTCACTCAGGATGCCGTATAGCAAAGCACCGATAACATTCGTGACTTGAACGATAATTACAAATATAATCATTTCGATTCCGCTCAGACCATATATGACTGCGCCAATAATCCCCGCAAAAGTAAGGGCGGCGATGATCCCATCATTGTAGATCAGAAGTGCGACCATGAATTTAATAAATTCTTTGAAATCCTTAACGGAGTTAAGTGTGTTTTTAAGGCGGTCCAGCGCGACTCTAAAATAACTTTTTCCTTCTTTATCTTGTGGACGATGCTCTTCTTTGATCCATAAGAAAGCGGGAAGTGCGAATATGATGAAATAAACTGCGGTAATTACAAGCGACAACCGAACGATGAGTGTATTTCCCGGATTCAATTGGATGAGAACCAATACTATCACCAGGCAAATGATGCCCCCGACAGAACCGATCGCCCATCCATTACCGGAAACTCTGGCAATTTCGTCTTCATCAGCAACATCAGTTAACAGTGCGTTGTAGAATACCTGCCCTCCTCGGTATCCAATTTCAGCGATGATGAATAGAACCATTCCCAAGAGTACGTCCCCTTTTTCGACGAAGAACAGCAGGCCAGTGAATATGGTTGCGATTGCAGTCATCACAAGCAGGAGTGTTTTTTTCCTCCCGGAATAGTCAGCCAGGGCACCGAGAAATGGTGAGATCACAGCAACTACCAGCATGGAAATAGTTAATGATAAACCCCATAAAGCGGATCCTTCAGCGGAACCAACTACGGATTGTTTGAAATACGCGGAATACACAGCCAATAAAACAACTGCAGCATACGCTGAATTACCAAAATCGTAAAGATACCAGCCCCATTGCGCTCTTTTTTTCTGTTTATTAGCACCATTTTTTGCCATAATTAATTCCTTTTTGAGTGAGATATATTTACCTATTCTAACACTTACATTAACACCAAGAAAAAATAGTTAGTTGCGGTGTAAATCGATCAATAATATCAGCATCAATATTGTCTTTCTGTATTGGCAAGGCTAGATGCTCTTCGTGATAAGGAAGATTGAAACAAGAACCATGGAAGAATGATTAAATTTTGAAAAACCTATATGGAAGATGTACAAACTAATCAAGGAGTGGCACTATCTATTCTGTTGAATCGAAACATCATTTTGATTGAGAGACATTGTTTACATGGTTGCCCTGCCCAATGCCGAAATATGTAAAACCAATTTCGCGAAGGATCTTACTATCCCATTGATTACGTCCGTCCACCAAAACAGGAGTGTGCATAAGTCCAAAAATCCTTTTAAAATCCAGCTGTTTGAATTCGTTCCATTCGGTTGCTAGAATGAGTGCATCCACTCCTGCTGCGGTTTCATAAGGATCTTTACATAATGTGATTTCTGGGAGTTCTTCAGCTGCATTTTCCATCGCCTGTGGGTCATATGCTTGAACAATTGCAGATTCATTGAGCAGTAAATGGATAATTTCGATAGCTGGTGCTTCCCGCATATCATCTGTATTTGGTTTAAAGGACAAACCAAGAACTCCAATTCTCTTATCACAAAGGGATCCATTGAGAACATTGCGTAGCTTATAAACCACACGCCGCCTTTGATTGCGGTTGATGGCCATAACCGCTTGCAGTAATTGAGGTTGGCTGTTATGAAGAACAGCCATATGAGCTAGAGCTTTGACATCCTTTGGAAAACAGCTCCCACCCCAACCTATTCCAGCATCGAGGAAACTGCGGCCGATACGTTTATCTAATCCCATCCCATCGGCTACTTCCCTAACATCAGCACCCAGCTCATCGCAAATATTGGCTATTTCATTTATAAAGGAGATTCTTGTCGCCAGGAAAGCGTTTGAGGCGTATTTAATCATTTCGGCTGTTCGCAGATCTGTGATCAATATGGGAGAACGTAAAGAACTATATAATTTGGCAACTTTTTCTGCTGCAGTTCGATCTAATGATCCGAGTACAACTCGATCGGGCTGCATGAAATCACTAATCGCGCTTCCCTCACGTAAGAACTCGGGATTTGAAACTACTGAAAAAACTAACTTACTGTTTCCACGTTTTTTCTTGATGATATCAGCTACCCAATCTCCGGTGCCAACAGGTACAGTTGATTTGTTGACCACAACAATAGAATGGTCAACTACCTCGGAAATTTTCTCAGCCACATTGCGTACATACTGTAAGTCTGCTTCTCCGTCTACACCGGAAGGTGTACCAACTGCTATAAAGGCAAATTCTGCCTGTTTTAATGCAACTTCATAATTGGTTGTAAAGACTAGCCGTTTCGCTTTTACATTGCGATCAACTATCTCCTCTAAGCCAGGTTCATAAATTGGCATTAAGCCATTTATTAATTCCTGAATACGCTTTTCATTGATGTCGAGGCAATGTACTTCGTTTCCGAGTTCAGCGAAACATACACCAGTTACTAATCCTACGTATCCAGTTCCGATCACACAAATTTTGCTCATTAATATTAAGCTCCTGGCAGAAAATTATAGCTTATTCTTTGAAATAGAGATATAAAGGCAAGCTTCAATCTAAATGATTAATAATGATAGTTATAGTATGAGAGATGATGATAAAATTTTTAATACTTATGTCTCGGTCCAACAAAATTAAATTTTTTTATATAGAATCATTAGGATGTGCAAAAAACACAGTTGATTCACATTCGATGGAGAAAGTGCTTAAATCTTCAGGGCTTCAACCCAGCATGAATCCCGAGGATTCCGATGTGATCATCGTAAATACGTGTGGTTTTATTCAACCGGCAAAAATGGAATCGACCCAAATCTTACAAGAATATTCGGAAAAGAAGCGGGAAGATCAATTTCTAATTGCAGCAGGCTGCATGAGTGAGAGAGAGAAAACACATCTCAAAGAAATAGTAAGTGGGCTGGATGCGGCTATCAGCACGCGGCGGTGGGGAGAAATAATTAAGGTCATCCGGCATTTAGATAGAGACCCATCTACCCCTTATTTTTATTTTCCCGAAACAAGTTCGATTTTACCGGGACCAGATGAAACACCACGATATGCTGTTCTAGGGAAAAGTGCTTATTTGAAGATTGCGGACGGGTGTAATCGGGGCTGCACGTATTGCGCAATACCTTTAATAAAAGGACCGATGGTCAGCCGGCCGGTTCAGGACATTATTAGGGATGCCCAGCAATTAGAAAAGATGGGAATGCAGGAAATTATCTTGATCGCGCAAGATTCCACAGTTTATGGACGCGATATAGGTTATAAAGATGGACTCCCGTTATTATTATCAACTTTAATTGAACATGTTAAAGATATTCCATGGATTCGGATAATGTATACTTTTCCAGGATCTATTACCACTAGATTAATTGAGATAATGGAAGCGAGTGCTCAGGTATTACCTTATTTAGATATTCCCCTCCAGCACGCTCATCCGGATATTTTAAAACGTATGCACCGCCCTTCAAATATGGGCAAAGTAAAGCAGACCATTCAGAAAATGAGATCTGCAATGCCGAATTTAGCACTGCGTACCACGTTCATTGTTGGTTTCCCTGGCGAAACACAACAGGAGTATCAGGAATTGATTAATTTTGTGGAAGAAATAGAGTTTGACCATGTAGGAATTTTTCCTTATTATCACGAAGAGAGAACTTTTGCGTTTCAGATGGAAGATGATGTTCCGGAAGAAGTAAAAAATGAGCGTATCCAGAATCTTGCTCGGGTGCAGGAAGAAATCTCATTAAAGAAAAATCAGGCATTCATTGATCAAGATATACAAGTTCTCATCGAAGGAAATGGGGATGGGATCTCCATTGGCCGTTCATACCGTGATGCACCAGAGATTGACGGAATGGTATTGGTGCAGGGTACTATTGAACCTGGAGTATTTATTAATTCTCGCGTAACCGGCGCATTGACGCATGATCTAATCGCGATTAAGAAATAGAAGCAAGAAAAATCTTCTGCCAATCTGATAGAAATAGAATATGTTTTTATCTTGTGGAGTACTTAAGGTTCTTTTGTTGGCTCTTCTGTTGGCTCTTCAGTTGGTTCTTCTGTCGGTGTTGGATCCGGTGATTCAGTTTCAGTGGGCTGAGGAACGGCTGTTGGCGGGTAACATTCTAAGTGGGATTGATTGAATTTTTCTTGAATGTGTTCAAGTGCAGAATAATTCAAGACATTCTGATATTGTTGGAGCGCTTCACAATGTTTTCCTTCACTTGCCAAAAAATCACCATAATATTCAGACCCCTTCAAGTAACGATCAGTTGCTGTCCAGCCAGTTCCGTCGTGCATATATGGAAAAGCCGCGGCCAATTGGCCGAAGTAATTAACAACCTGTGACCAATCAATATCCCAGAAACTCGATCCGGTGATATAAAGACGGGCCCAAACAGCATAGTTAACAGCGTCATGGTCCAGCGGCGCATATTTTTCCAACAATGCCAGGAAATATAATCCCTCTTCAAGGTTTCCCTCGTTAACGATTAATTCTACTGCACGGTATCGAAGAGCTGTATAGTACATCCCATCTACTTCAATCGTACGGTATGTGTAATCTTCAGTACGCAACGCTTCAAGTGTTTGGATTGCCAGAGGCCACTGCAGTGTTTGTATCGACTGTAATGCCTGGTTAAACAATGCTTCTGCCCCACGAGTATCCACTGTTTGTGTAGGTTCAATAACCTGCTCATCAGGTAAAGAGGTGCTTGCCAATTTCACCATTACCTCAGTGTATTTTTCTCTAATATTTGGGAATTCTGGATATATCTCCAGCACATATTCAAGCTGGATGCGAGCTAAATCGTAATTACCCGCGTCCAACGCCTGAATTCCATATTGAAAATGCAGCGCTGCCTGAGTGATCACTTCCTCGTTTTCCTGTGAGATCCGCTGTTGGATGCCACTGAAATAGCCAATGCTGCCACCGCCAATAGAAAATAATAGAATTAATAACAATCCAAAAAAGATTGATTTCCACCGTTTCGGTTTAACTTGAATAGATTGCGTATCGCTGAGGGTGGATGTGCTCATATTTATTTCAGCCGATTCTTCTGAAGAATTGGTTGAAATGGGCTGTGTGTCTTCTATCTTCTTTCTAACCATGCGCGTTATTATACCTTTTTTGTAGTTTTAGAGTTTGAGAAATAAACGTAATTCTGGGATGATAAATGGAATTGTTATCAGTCCTCCAATAAAAACGGCGAATACACCGAGATAAAGATTATTCAAGCTCAATTGAAGAAAATTAATTACCAACCAAATCGCGATCCCTCCAAACAGGCTTCCAGCTAAGGAGCGAAGGAGAGTGATCAATACCTCTTTTTTTGGGAAGAAGTTTTTCAGGAATGTGATTAATTGAATGTGTACTTTCTTGTGTTTAATAATGCGTATTTTGAAGATTCCCATTAAGAACACTGCCTGTCCGCTGAATGCGATCGCGTCTGCAAGGCCGACACCAACAGATCCATATAGATCAGACAAAAAAATGCTTGAGATGATAAACAGGAAGAGGTTGATTCCTGCTCCAATTAGCGGTATCCTGGCATTTTGCTGAGCGAAAAATATTCGGGCCCCTAATTCCAGGAAAACATGCCCTACTAAGCCAACCAGAAATGCACGCGTAACATCGATCAATAGGTTGGTTCCGGAAGTATTAAAACCGAATGCATATGCGAGGAAGGGTTCTAATGAAGCAGACAAGAGGATTGCTGCGGGCAAAGCGAGAGCAATTAGAACGCGCCCTACTTTTCGAATGGTCTCCGTAAATCTCTTCATATCATCTTTCGCAATAAACTCGGATAATGTGGGTAGGAGGGCTGTTCCGATTGCGGTACCAATCAGTGTTTCTGGTACTTGGAGGATCATCCAACCGTAAGTAAGAGCGGTTACTGATCCCAGTGTAAGATGGGATGCAATGTTGTCGCGGGCGATAAAAGTGAGCTGATAAAACAACATGCTTACAACTCGGGGGCCGAGCATGACTAAGATTTTTTGAACATCCGGATCACTGAAGTTAACCACTGGAGTCCATTTGAATTGGTAAATAATCAAGCCGGGTATCTGAATGATGAAATAAAGTGCGGAGCCTATCAGCACACCATATACAAGCCCGTCGATTCCCAGCTGCATGGTGGGGAGAGTGAAGGAGCCGATCGTGTATCCGTTTTCAGGCGATAAAAAGACTGCTCCGAAAATCTGCCCAATATTGTATAGAATTGGTCCCAGTGCGGGCAGCAGGAAATGCTGGTTTGCCTGTAAACCAGCGATTAACAACCCGGCCATCGAAAAAATAAGTGTTCCAATCAGGTTCATACGCATAAGATGGACAACGAGAGTCTGCTGGCTGATGTCAAATCCGGGCGCAATACCTAAAGGATGCTGTACAAGCGGCCAGGAAAAAATGGCTACTAACGCGGACAGAACGGCTGTGGCGAAAAAGGCGATATTTGCTATCTGGCTGAATACTCGCCAGGCTGCACCCCGGTTCTCGCGGGTCATCACTTCAGTCAGTACCGGGATGATGGCAACGGCTAGCGCGCCGCCAGAAATGAGAGAATAGAGCATGTCGGGGATATTGTTGGCGACATTGAATACGTCCAAATCTGAGGAGAGGCCAAATTGGCGGGCAATGATTAATTGCCTCAAAATAGCGATTAGTTTATTGATGCCAAAGCTAAACGCAACGAGGATAGCAGCACGGGAAAGTTTTGATATTTTTTTCAACAACATAAATATTACCCTAAAGCTACATCAAGAATCATCATGATTGTAAATCCAACCATAGCACCTACAGTAGCGATATCCGTATCTGACCCTGCTTGAGATTCAGGGATCAATTCTTCAACTACCACAAAAATCATAGCTCCAGCAGCAAAAGCGAGTGCGTATGGAAGTATCTGCCGCATCAGGATGACGGCAGCAGCGCCTATCACAGCGCCCACAGGCTCAACAATCGCGGAAAGTTGTCCGTACCACCAGCTTTTTCTCCTGGATAAACCTTCACGTTTAAGGGGGGCGGAGATTGCTAATCCTTCTGGAAAGTTCTGAATGCCAATGCCTATGGCAAGCGCAATCGCGCTGGTTAAGCTTGCTCCTTGAATACCTACGGCTGCGGCACCAAATGCAACACCAATAGCCATTCCTTCCGGAATGTTATGCAGTGTAATAGCTAAAACTAATAGAATACTTCTTTGCCAGGATGTTTTAATTCCTTCTGCAGAAGAGATTGGAAGGTTTAAGTGCAGGTGTGGGATAATTTTATCAATCAGCCATAGTACAGCTCCGCCGAGCATGAAACCGATTGCTGGTGGAATATAAGGAACTAACCCTAAACTTTCTGATATTTCAATTGCGGGTGCCAATAATGACCAGTAACTGGCAGCGATCATGACACCTGCCGCAAAACCCAGCATACCATCCATCAGTTTGCGGCTGACCTCTTTTGTTAAGAAAACACCTGCCGCACCCAACGCAGTAACACCCCAGGTGAAAGAAGTCGCTAATAAAGATTGAATAATTGGATTAAATTGCTCTAAAAAAGATACCATTTTTGTCCTTTCATAACGTCTAAATTTTAATTATTAGTATATACTAATAATTAAATTCGATATTGTCAACAACAAATCATAGGAGCACATCATAAATGTAGTGATATATTTCTTTGTAAGAAATATTAATTCTAATATAAAAAAAGCAAAATATAAAATAGAATAATAAGACAAAAATTTAAGGCAAGGACATTTCCACCTTGGAAGAAGGTTAATTATATGAAAGGTTGCTTATTCATTGTTTCCACCTCCATTGGTAATTATCGGGATATCACTCTCCGCGCATTGGATGTGTTGGCTGAAGTTGATGCGATCATCATTGAGGACTATCGACAGGGCAGTACACTCCTTAAAAAAATGGGGATAACTGATAAAGAGCTTATCCTGCTCAATGAACACAATGAAAAAGAAGAGTCCCGGATGATTGCTAAGGAATTAACTCAAGGCAAGCGTTATGCTTTGATATCAGATTGCGGAACCCCCGCTTTTGCTGATCCAGGTACGGAATTAATTCGGTTATCCATGAAGAAGGGTGTACCAGTAATCCCTGTTCCCGGTCCATCGTCTTTGATGGCGGCTATTTCAATTTCTCCACTGCCTATGGAAGAGTTTTATTTTGTTGGATTTCTCCCGAGAAAGAAAGATATTAGAAGCCAGAAATTGAGAACTTTAAAGAAGATGCAAATTCCGATAATACTAATGGACGCACCATACAGATTGTCCCAGTTACTTTCGGAAGTAATAGAAACTTTTGGAAAAACACGGATCATCTCTCTGTCTTTTGACCTCACATTGCCCAGTGAAAAAATACTGCATGATACGGCAGAGTATATTCTTCAAATAATGAAAGACAAAAAAGGAGAGTTTATTTTAATTGTGTATCCATGATCCCGCAATTAATTCTAATTATCAAGAAACCCTTTATATAAATTTTCGTAAACATAAGCAGAAAGGAAAATAATAATGGATAATCGACGTTCAGGATGTTTGTCAGGTATATTTAAGCTTTTTTTATTAGATAAGGTTTTTGATTGGCTGCAAGAGCGATTTGGCTACAAAAGCGGATCCTGTATGGGGTGCGGCTGCGGTACTATTTTACTGATCGTATTCATTTGGATTGCCGCTTCGATCATCTTTGGAACGGATTGGCTGCGGCTGTTCTGATTCTTGAGAAGAAAAATGAGGAAATTTAAAACACTTATTATAATAACACTTACTATTTTAACCAGTGGATGTATCTTCCCGGTCAGATACACGCAAGTGCTGGGATCTGGAGAGGTGATTTCAGAGAAGCGCCCCATATCAGGGTTTATAGCGGTAGAGTTGAACGGTATCGGGACTTTGATTATTGAACAGGGGAGCAAAGAATCGCTTGAGATTACAGCGGAAGATAATATTATCAAATACCTGAAAAGTGATGTCTATGGCAGAAGTCTGCGCTTGAATGTGGATGATTTTGTGAATATTGATCCGACTGAAGAAATTATCTTTCATCTAACTGTAAAAAACTTAGAAAGAATTGAATTAAGCGGACTTGGTAATATCGAAATTGAAGCATTAAAAACTCCAAATTTGGATTTGGAGATTAGTGGTGCTGGAAGTGCAAATATTCGAGATTTGCAGGCAGACTCGTTGAATCTTGATATTAGTGGTTTAGGCAACGTGGAAATTGGGGGCAGCGTGGAAGATCAACGAGTTGAGCTGAGTGGGGCAGGAAACTATTATGCGGAAGATTTTAAGAGCAATAAAGCAATAATCGAAATATCTGGCACGGGAAAAGCTGTGTTGTGGGTGAAAAGCGAATTGGATATTGCCCTGAGTGGTATGGGAGACTTACAGTATTATGGAAGCCCAAATCTCAGCACGGAGATTAGTGGTGTGGGTACAGTGAAATCGCTCGGGGACAAGTAGATTTCATATCAATATCATTGAAGGCGGCGTTGAAAAACACTGCCTTATTTTTCTTAAGTATATTGAAAGGGCATTGTCAATCCCCCAATTAATATACCGATCATAAGTAGACACATAGAAGCTTGGCGGAATAGAACAAATTGTGATACTTAGCACAAAACCGTTTCGGGAACGAATTGTATTGTCAAAAAAAAATTGGAAAAGATGAAAATTCGATTCCTATGAATTTACTCTTCCACGGGATAAGTACCAAGACCAAGTGTTCTGGGTCCGAAGTGAGCAGCAAGTGAAATAGTAAGCTCGGTTAAAATGGCTTCTGTGCAATTGAAGCGTTCAATCACACGTTGGAGCAGGTCGACTCCAGATTGTTTGTCTCGGGCATATACGACACCTACCACTATGTGCTGATCCCCAAATGTTTTCTCCATCTTGTCTAGCAAGAGGTCAATGGACCGGGTGCGGGAGCGTACTTTCTCTCCCATCTCGAGAACACCTTTCTTAAGTTCGATAATGGGTTTTACATTTAGTAAGGACACCAACGCTGCCTGCAGATGCTTAATGCGGCCGCTCATTCTGGCAAATTTCATTGTATCAATAGTGAATACCAATCTATGCTGCTCTCGAATTTTTTCAAGCCGTTTAATGATCTCCTGCAGAGGTTTGCCATTTCGGTCCATGACGCGGGCTTCTTTTGCCATCATACCCATCATAACTGAGCCGGATGCGGAATCGAAAGGGGTGATGTTGAGTTCATTTTTCAATTCCTTTGCGGCCTGATTGCATGAATCCATTGTGCCGGAAAGTTTTTCGGTAACGTGGATGGATAAAACTTGGTCACCTTTTTTCGCGATCTGGCGGTAGAACTCAATAAATTGGTGGGGTGATGGTTGTGAAGTGGAGGGAATGGCTCCTTCTTTTTCAACCAGCTGGTAAAAATCCTCATAACTGATATCGATTCCCTGGAGGTATGTTTTCCCCCCATGGACGATATTTATTGGAATCATATCAATGTTATACGTTTTCTGCCAACCCTCAGGCAGATCGCCAGCTGTATCCATCACAATTTTTAGCATAATTCACCTCTATAAAAATATCGTGCAGGTTTTTTCCTGCACGATATACAACCCTCGTTTTTAGTAAAGGTTACTATTCTATTAAGGCTCCAGCTCGATATACAGGCGTTTATTGACCTTGCCTTTGCTTTTGTAATCGGTAATGTGGATTGCGCCAACCTCAGACGTGTTGTTTACGTGTGTACCACCATCTGCCTGAAGGTCAAGGCCGACGATCTCAATTGTACGTATCTCTTTTATGTGTGGAGGAAGCAGGTTTATCCTTGTGCGGATAAGATCCGGGATTTTAAAAGCTTCTTCGCGCGAATGGATGGCAACGTGTATATCACGAGCTGCTGCAACCTCTTTGTTGATAGCGGTTTCGATCACAGACACAAGATCTTTGGTCAGATTCTCAAATTCAAAATCCATTCGCCCTTTAAGTGGTTCCATGTCTCCGCCAGTTACGAATGCGCCATAATCCCGGAATATTGTTCCGCATAAAATGTGCATGGCAGTATGGGTGCGCATTACTTTATAGCGCCGATCCCAATCGAGGATTCCAGTTATTTCAGATCCAACATCTGGCAGTGGTTCACCCTCTTCGAGTATATGAAGAATTCCATCTGGACTGTATTTAGCACGTTTGAGAATAGTTTTATTCCCATCAAATTCAATGATTCCCTTATCGAATACCTGCCCACCACCACCAGGATAAAATGCGGTTCTATCAAGAAAGATGGCTTTAGCATTCGCGGTGATATGAATAACTTTTGCGGAAAAATTTTTTAGATAACTATTTGTCTGGTACAGCAGAGTGGTCATAGGAACCTCTTTTGTTGGTATTACGAAATTTATTTTCTTTTGGCAGTAGGAAAATGAATGGTATTCCTAAAAAAGCGATCCATCCACTCCAGAGGAAAGTTTGCTGCCCGCCGATCTGATCATACATATACCCTGTTGCAACTCCTGCTAACGCGTTAATCGCAAAAAACATGGCTAAGTATGAACCATTTGCGAGGGATCTGTTTTCAGGGAAGCTCCGCTGCATGATTGCCATTCCAACTGGCAAAACCATAAGAGATGCTATGCTGAGGATGCCCAGAAATGCTAATTGAAGATATCCTTGTGATGTGGAGAATACCAACATTGCCATTGCTGATACAGCGAGTGAAATGATCATTGTTATCCTGTAACCCAGCCGATCATTAAGGGATCCACCAAGTAGTGTGCCAATTATTCCAACTCCCTGTACTAAACTGAGAGAGATGCCTGCAGACCAGACACTGGCACCATTCTCAATCAGGAAAACTGGCAGATAGAGTTGTGAGGATGTCCTAAGGATAGAACGCGAGGTGACGATGGCTGCCATGGGCAACAATATTTTCAGCAAGTCTTTGATGGGGATTTTTGATTGCTGCTTAGCAGGTGAATTATAGTTAGGAAGGTCTTTTAGCATGAAACTTATACCTAATGAAAAGATAATTCCACCAAGCATAAGCCAGGGGGTTGCCTGCATGGAGAAAATTGCGACAACGGCAGTTATAAGAATTGGGCCGATCATTGTCCCCAATTCACCACCCACCATCCAAATGCTCATTCCTTTCCCTATGTTTTCGCCAGAGAGACCACTTACTAACGCGGGTAATGTGGCATGCATGGTGGCGGATGAGATACCGGCGATGAAGCAATATAATAGTGCGACTGAAAAGGAAGGTGCGGTGCCGAGTAAACTGATAAAAATTGCCGTAACCGCGGGAGCGATCAATGCATATTTGCGGAGGTTGGTGCGATCGCCAATGTGTCCGATGACTGGCTGGAGAATGGAAACTCCCTGATAAACGAGGATAAAAAATCCAGCCTCTGTTTTTAATAAGGAAAGACGTTCGATTAAGAAAGGAAGGAGGGGCGCTATGAAACCAGAATATGTGTCATGCATTGCGTGAGCGCTTGATATGAAAATTGCTTTAAGAGTTGAGGAAGACGAAATGTTTTTTATCCGCTCTCCTTTTGTAAGAATGTTTGCCATATAAGATGATCAAGTCCTTTTTTAAAGTTATCCACTACATAGATTTGCAAGACAGGAATTATACTGGTTTGAATGAGAGATTTCAATATCCATTGACCAACGATCCATTAATTGCCCTTTTTTCTGGTTGACGGCTACCATCTCATACAGTAAAATTCCCAATCAAATTTATGAAAAAGGAGGTAATGTTTATGAACAGCAAATGTTACACATCAGTGCCAATGATCCTAACGCCTCCTGCTTTTAATTAATCCTCAATAATTATCATCGAGTGATTTACCGCAGGAGACTGACAGCCCTGCGGTTTTTTTTATTCCCCAAACAACTCTTTTAAGAAATGGCAGTGGCTGCAACCAACACGTTGAAAAACCGTATGTGACATAGGGTGAGAAAAACGTCTTGGTTTGCACTATCAATATTTAATTTAACAATAATATCGGAGATAAAAAATGTTATCCAGTTTCAAGAAAACTTACAAAAAATTTTCAAAGGACTTCTGGTTGTTAATGGTGGCTTCATTCATTGATATGCTGGGTGGATATTTGATCTTCCCCTTCTTTTCGCTGTATATGACCCAAAAGTTCGATGTTGGCATGACGGAAGTTGGAACCATGTTCTTAGTGTGGGCATTAACTTCTGGTGTGATCGGCAATATTATTGGAGGGGCATTGGCGGATAAATTTGGTCGAAAAACAAATATCATCTTTGGTTTGATTGCAAGCGCGCTTTCAGCGCTGATGATGGTCCTGATCAATGAGATCGTGGTTTTTTATATCGTGATCGGTGTGATCGGTATATTTGAGGATATTGCCGGGCCAGCGCGTCAAGCGATGGTCGCTGATTTGGTGCCAGAGGAGCTGCGTGGAGATGCGTATGGTATTTATCGCATTGTTTATAACCTGGCTGCAACAATTGCCCCGGCGATTGGTGGTTTCATGGCAGCACGGTCTTTTGAGATGTTGTTCTATGCAGATGTAGTCATCAGTATCGCAGCTGCTTTATTCGTTCTTTTCTTACTGCCTGAAACAAAACCAGAAACAGTTGAGGAATCCACGGAAGAGCAGTCTTTCGCACAGACCTTCAAAGGATATAAAGTTGTTTTGAAAGATAAGTTGTATATTGCGTTCATTGTTGTATCTTCTCTTTCCACACTGATGTATTTCAATATGAACAGTTCGATGTCTGTGTACCTTGTCAACTACCACGGTTTATCACCTGCGCAGTTTGGTTATATCCTGAGTTTGAATGCGGGAATGGTGGTGATCCTGCAATTATTATTTACGCGTATCACAGCGAAGTGGAAACCTATGCTGACGATCGCGTTTGGCAATATGTTTTATGTGATTGGATTCACGATGTACGGGATCTTCGATACTTTCACTATGTTCATCATTGCCATGGTCATTATTACAGTGGGAGAGATGATCTATACACCGAAAGGACAAATGGTCGTGGCAAATTTCGCTCCTGAGCATATGCGCGGCAGATATATGGCAATCAGTAATTTTGCGTGGATCATACCAATTGCGATTGGACCGTTGGGCGCGGGTGTGATCATGGATAATTTTGATCCGCGCTATGTCTGGTTTGCCGCAGGGCTTGTCGGATTGCTTGCTGTGATCGGGTTCCTGCTCTTGCATTTTAAGGCAGGTGACAAATTTGAAATACTGGGGAATGGGAAAGTAGAAGGAAAATAAGTTGGCTGTAATATGTACATAAAAAACCCAATAAAAGTGCATTCCGCTGTCTTATCAAGCGAATGAATTTCACCGGGAGGCTGGCTTGATGCCAGCCTCTTTATTTACGGAGTAATTTGTAACAAAATATTATAATGGTCGTTATATAAAATGAGACTAACATTGGATACGATTCGTTGTAATGAAGACCAATTAATTGAAAAGGCAATCTCGGGTGATAAAGAAGCTTTTGGGCAGCTGTATGATCGCTATTTTATACAGATATATAAATATTTACTCGTCCGTACAAATACTCAAGAGGACGCTGAAGATATGACGGAAAACGTTTTCATGAAAGCTTGGGAGCATTTACCTCATTTTGGAGGAAAGAAAAAGGATCGCAATTTTCGCCCATGGATATATAAGATCGCCCACAATACTGTTGTTGACCATTACCGCACCAGAAAACATTTCTTACCGCTAGAAACGGCTTTGCATATCAGCCTCGGTGAGGGCGAACCCGGTCGGATCGCTTTAAAAAACGAAGAAAGTAGAAGAATAATTCAGGTGGTCAAACAGTTGGATGAAATTTCGCAGAGAGTGATCGTGAGCCGATTTTTCGGTGACCTAAGCCACAAAGAAACTGCCTTATCAATAGGCATCAATGAAAATAATGTTCGCGTGATCCAATATAGAGCGCTAAAAAAGATAAAGGATATGCTGAGGGAAGAAAATGAATGAGAAAAAAAGAGCGCGCATAATTGGTGATTGTATTGAAATGGTACAAACCGGCCAAATGAGCAGGAGTGACTGTACGAGGAAATATCCTAACTTAGCTGATGAATTGAATTCCGCTTTTTTCAGTATGGATGCGATCTCTTCTATTGCGTTTTCTAAAATCGATCCTTTGTATCAAAGAAAATGGAAAATTAGACTAACGCAAAAATTGCCTGATCGGGAGAATATTGTAACAAAACGCGTAGATCATCGTTATAGATTACAGAATCTAAAACGGAGGTTTGTAATGACTTGGGTAGTAATCGTAACAACAATACTTTCTTTAATATCTGGAGCGGGAGCTGTGTATGCATCCAGTGATGCGCTGCCGGGCGATACCTTATATCCTGTTAAGACCTGGGTAGAAGATGTCCAATTGGCGATCGCACCGGAAGATGTGAATGCGGAATTGCTAATATTATTCTCGGAACACCGCGTTGAAGAAGCTGTCGAGTTGGTTCATGAAGGACGATTTGAAGATTTGGACAAAGCGGTAAATGGTTACCAGAAACATACCGAATTATTAACACAAACAATGGCACGCGTTAAGGCAGAGAACCCTGAAGAAGCAATTAAATTCCGCCTGGAATTAGAAGAAAAGCTGCAAGAACAGGCACATTTAATGGAAGCATCTGTTGTGGATGGAGAGGAAACAAATCATCTTCATGTACAAATTCAAGAAATGCTGGAGACCAATACAAAATTACGTCTGCGTATCAATGAAGATGAGGAAGCACCAGAAATAGAAATGGAAGGTTTAGATGAGACTGGGATGGCATCTTCAACATTAGGTGATGCGGGAGAAATGAAATCCGAAGAAACAAGCGGGCTAAAAGGAAATGGCACACCCTCATTTGAAATAAATGAAGAGGGTACACTGACAGTTGGCCTGGGTGGTAAAGGAGGGAATGGTGTATATGCGGAGATAGATGGTGTACGGTTCGACTGCGCAGTAGATGGAGATACCGCTGCGTGTAATATCAACGGTGCACCAGAAAAAGGGAATGTCAATATATATGATAAGAAAACCAATCAGCTCCTCTATTGTTATGTATATGAATATGCATATGCATACGCATGGGAAGGGGAGAAGAGCGAAAGCGGTAATGATGTCGGGAAAAACGAAAACGAGAATAGTGGAAAAGATTCAAATAGTCACAGCAAAGATAAATAATTGCGGTCGTTTCTCGCGATCTTTGAACAGAAAAGAGAGTGGAGAAACCACTCTCTTTTCAATTAAATTATCTATTTACGAGGTAAAAGTAATGCGACGGATATGCCCATGATGATGAGCCCGATGATGCGGCGGGAATCTAATGGGATAGGATCAAAGCTGCCCCAACCCATCGTATCAATGATCACACTAAGAACCATTTGTCCAAGAAAAACTGCTGCAACGCCAGCAGTTACCCCTGCCAGATTGATAGAATAAGCTATTCCCGTGATAATGATGATTCCAAGTGCCCCAGACGTGAGAATCAGACCAAGAGCGTTTTTGGTGAGAGAGTTATGGGCGTTATTACCTAGAAATTGCAAAGCAAGGATAATGAGCCCTGCCAGCGCTCCACCGAGAAAATTCGTCCACAAACCGGTCTTTATTGGACCAACCAGGCTTCCAGCCCTACCGCTTAAATATGCCTGGAAAGAAATGGCTATGCCTGTTGCGAATGCCCCTAAACCTCCGATAATGATGACGTTCTTCATATAAATACCAACTTTCTTTACTGGTGATTATTATTCTTTAGAAGTAAATACTGGCAGAATTATAATCTGTCTAAGTTGACAGGAGAGATGTAATTAATTCTGGTAGTAATAAAAATCAGTATTTTTCGTGGGCAGCAGGTTTTTCGATAAAATACAAAAAAACTAATTTCATGTTTCAACGTAGAATAATAAAAAAACAAATGAAAGGATTTCGATAAGGATCGTGGGTATTAAAGACATTCTAAATAAAATCAAACAGAAATTTGAACGCGGCTTCCAGAGGGGGATGTACCGAAATTTAGTGTTTAAGGGAGGTGGCGTTAGGGGAATCGCATATATGGGCGCATTAGAATTGCTGGAAGAGCTGGATGTGCTTAAAAATATTGAGCGGGTGGCAGGTACATCTTCGGGTGCTATCGCTGCCACAATTGTCAGTTTCCAGAAGAATGCATCGGAGATGATTGAAATATTTAACACATTGGATTTGCAGAAAGTACCTCAGGGAGCAGTTGATAGAAAAAGAAAGAATATTATTCTTCTTAAAAATTCAGAAAATTACACACGCCTGTTTGAGAGATTCGGGTGGTATTCAAGCGCGTATTTCCATGGTTGGCTGCGATCTATCATTGCTGATCAGTGCCGCGGAAACGCAGATGCGACTTTCAGCGATTTTCGGAAGCTGGGATTTCGTGACCTGCATGTAGTCGTATCTAATATCTCCCGCCATCGAGCGGAGATTTTTTCAGCCAGAACCACACCAGATGTGTCAGTAGCGGATGCGGTGCGTATGTCGATGTCCATCCCATTGTATTTTGAGGCACTGCGCTTTGATGGGAAAAGAATGGGATCAGGGGATTATTATGTGGACGGCGGGTTGTTTAATAATTATCCGATCCATATTTTTGACCAGCCGGAGTACGCAAAGGAGAGTAGATTGTATCGGGACGGTATCAACTTTGAAACACTGGGATTGTTCCTATTTCCTAGCAAGTTATATGACGCTGATAATGTGGATGACCCGAAGCATCTATGGGAGTATTTAGACCTAATTGTTCGCAGCCTTAGTGATTCACGCCAGATATCTAATTTGGCTGAGAATGTGGCGGATAAACAACGAACGATCGAGATCAGTGACTGCGGCATCTCATCAACGCAATTTGATCTATCTCCAGATAGTAAGGAATATCAGCAATTATTCACAGAAGGCAGGATGGCTGCGGAAAAATTCTTTGGAGTTGAAAAAGCAGGAATGTAAGTGGTAGGGGTGTACTAAAGCCGAGAAAAACGCGCAGGCAAAATGACCTTATTCCTGCCTGCGCATTCATTGATTTGATTAATTTTTATACGTATTACCGTAGCGTTTTCGCTGCGCGGCGCGTCGAATAGCTTTTTTCTTTTCCTGCCGCCTTTGTTCTGTTCGGGATACAAACCATCGGCGTTTTCGGACTTCGCTGAGTATTTTGCTGCGAATAACTTTCTTCCGGAAACGGCGGGATAAACCCTGCTGCGATTCTCCATTTCTTAATACAACTGAAGGCAATGTGAACTCCTTTCTTTATTTTCATCTAATTCGCTGGCTTCTTCAATTCTCATAAAAGAAAAATTTGCCTCAACAGAGACAAATCCCAAGAAGCCAATTTAAAACTCTGTTTCTATTTTTATAATTAGACCTATTTTCTTTTGGCTGATCAATTTTTGCAATTGTTCGCTCTTTAAATTGACGCTGGCCAAGTACTCCTTAGGGCCGCGGCAAGAATCTACTGCGGTTGCCAAAGTTATTTTATCATATAGATTTGGGTTATTCACAGATTTATTTATTTCATAATTAAAAAAACTCAGAAAGGGAACATTTACAATAATAATGATCTTCTTCCATAGGCCGACGTTTTTCTCACAGAAAAGATAATTATTAATATGAAGTCGGATGTAATATAAAGCAGATTGCCATTTCGTAAATCATGCTTCTCGTAATGACGGATATATATCGAGGGGGGATTTTCACATTGGCTTTGCGGGATCTTAGAGGGGTAATCTAATAAGAATAAACACCTTCATGATATGATTTAAGTAGCGCATGGTAAATTGTTGCGGTAATTTGTGGTTAGATATATAGGAGAAGGTACATATGGATCTTCACCAAAGAAAACCTTCAGGTATGCGATCAGCTTCCAAGATCATGATCTTTCTAGCATCCATGGTGGTGGTTGTGTTTGGCATGCGGGAGGCCGCGGAGATAATTACGCCTATTATTATCGCCTTTATCCTGGCGGTCTTGTTCTTTCCTTTACACCGCTGGTTAATAGACAGGCACGTGCCCAACTGGCTGGCATTGGTGATCGTAATGCTGCTGATCTTGCTTGTGTTATCGGTGATGGTGAGTATCACGGTGATCTCGATTACACAGTTCATCAATCGCATACCTGATTATTCGGATTCACTGCAGTCATTGGTGGATGGTATGCTGACGTTGATCAAAACGCTGCCTGTTGATGTAGAAGACCTGCTCAATTTTGAGATCTTTGATGTTACACAAATACTAAACGTAAGTGGAGGTTTACTGAGTGGGATGCTGGACGCTTTCTCAAACTGGTTCGTAGTTTTCCTGCTGATTGCGTTTATGCTGGCTGATTTTGCATTCCTGCCGGATAAATTTAAAGAGATGTTTAAGGATAATCACCAGATTATGGCATTAACTGACCTGATGTTATCTATTCGGCGTTATTTGTCGATCACAACTTCAACAGGTTTGATCATCGGAGTAGGGAATGCAGTGCTGTTGATGTTCATGGGAGTAGATTTTGCAGTACTATGGGGAATCTTGAGTTTCCTGATGAATTTCATTCCCAGTATAGGTATCATCATTTCTGTTATACCGCCGGTTACCCTGGCGCTGCTTGAATTTAATTGGCAGATCGCGCTGATTGTTGGAGTGGGTGTTATTTCGATAAACTTTTTTATTGAAAATATAATAAAGCCGCGTGTCATGGAAGAAGATTTGAATATATCTCCATTGTTTGTCGTGATCTCGTTGGTGTTGTGGACATTTGTGTTGGGCCCGATCGGGACTATTCTTGCAGTACCGCTGACTCTGATCGCGACCAAGCTTTTGCTAGAGGTATCGGACGAAACACGTTGGTTGGCAATTCTTATGACAGCTAATCCTCGATCGCGAAAGGGATCGCCAGATAAGAAATAGAAAAGAAAGAATAAGATCAATTCACAGATAGTTTCATGCTGTTATGCTGTGTTTGAATATATATGTCATCATTATGCAATTGTTAGTTTTTGTCTTGTTTGTTATTATTCTCAAGCACACAGTGTAGACTATAAAATGTCACACCTGGTTCTCAAGCGGTGGGCGCATTCCCAAAGATGTATGAGGGTGCACATAATGATAATATTGCAGCCGTTCTTCAACACAAAGAGTAAGCTGAGGAATTTCAGAGACATCGGAAATGTACACCAATAAATACGGCCAATCACCAATTGATAATGCCTAACTCAACTGATCCTGTAGGGTAACACTAAATGAGATTGACAAATTTGATGCATTCTTGAAATGTTGCCTGGTTTTGCAGGTACTACCTGTCCTCGGTTTTATCGACCAAAACCTCAATAAAATCTTTTCGTTTAGAAAATGCTTCTTCATACGTATTATCCAAATAAATTGAGTTGAACTTACAACTCAACTCACATTGCCCACAAGATGTACATCGGTCTCGGTAATGAATAAGTTGGAATTTTTGTTTTGATTCTTTTTCCAGTATTAATGCGGCGGCTGGGCAATCACGAACGCATAAACCGCATCCTGTGCAGTTTTCGGCTATTATGCGAACACTTCCTCGATAACTTGCATATGATTTGTGTGTAACTGCTGGATAAGCAATAGTTTCCGGTTTGGAAAACAAGGCTTCCAAAATATTGGGCAGTAAATAAAAAAAGGAACGAATATTCAATAATAATTTTTTCATTTTAGTAATATGTAAATATTATGCAGAAGGGTCAGGGGAATGAAAATGTGCCAATTCAGGTGAATTAATTGGTCAATTCGCAAGCGAGTATATATGGCGCTGATAGCAGAAAGCACGCATTGTAAGATGACAAGGAGCAGTAAGAAAATGAAGAATCCACTAATGGTGTTCATCTGCCATAACCCAGAAAAGAAGCAGTGGATTAGAAAGGACAATCCAACCACAGCTTGTAATTGAATTGTGATGTACCAAAGGGCTAATTTTTTTCCACTAAATTCTGTCAATGCACCTGCAATAACCTCTGATTTTGCTTTAGGAATATCAAATGGTTCTCTTTTAAGTTTACCGATCAAACCTGCCAAGGAAAGTAAAAACCCAATTATTTGCGGAAAAATATACGGGGTTTCTTTTATCTGTGTTAACCGAATGTCCGAAAGGGCCCAAGATCCACTTGCAATCGCCGTGCCGCTCATTGCTAAAAGAAAGAGCACTTCATATGAGAAATACTGCAGTAAAGACCGATTTCCGCCAATTATTGAATATACCCCTTGGGTTACCCAACCAGCTAGGAAATACATCAATGATGGCATGCTCAATAAAAACATCAGGACAATGAAATCACCCTGGAAAGAGGGGACCGACTGAATGGCAACCGGAAGATAAAAACTTGCTGTGAGCACAGAAGCAAATGATATTAGAGGTAATAACGCTGCGAAATACTGATTTGTTCCAGACGGTAGAATATCTTCTTTCGCAAATAACTTCAACAGATCAGCCAAAGGTTGATACCAGGGAGGCCCAACTCTGCCTTGGAAACGGGCAATTAGCTTACGATCCAGCCAATGTAAAAAAAGGGCGAGAATTAACATAAAGAGGAAACCTGGGAAGATAAAGGTTCTAAGAAATATATTAAACAAATTCATACAGGCAATTTCCTTCTTTTACCGATCTCCGCAGGCGATGCATAAATCAACTCCAGCGATTATGGTCGAAACATCTGCTAACTGCATATTTTTCAACTGTCCGGGCAAGGTTATCAAAGTAGTTAAGGTGGGCGTGCGTATTTTTAAACGGGCAGGGTTTTGACTGCCATCGCTGCGTACATAATAAAAAACTTCTCCACGAGGGGCCTCGGCCCGACTTGCGACTTCTCCTGCAGGCACTCTTCGGGGGGCAGTTATTGATACTGGACCGTCTGGTAGATTGTTAATGATTTGTACGCACAATCGAATGGCTTGAAGAGTTTCATGAATACGTAATATGGAACGTGCCCATACATCACCTTCAGTCATCACTGGAACTTCAAAGTTGAGTTCATCATAGGCGGCGTAAGGTGCATCACGGCGAATATCAATGTCTAAACCAGAAGCACGGGCGACAGGACCTACAACACAATAACGCTTAATATCTTCTAAAGAGAGGTACCCAATTTTTTGGGTTCTGGCTTGAAAACTGCGGTCATTTTCAATTGAACGCAATATTTCTTTGACACGCTTATTTAGTTCTTGTAAGTTCTGTTGCAGAAGGGAGAGATGACTCTCGTTAAGATTTACTTGGACACCGCCAATTACATTAACAGAATGAGAAACACGGCCTCCTGAAATCTCTTCCATGATATTAAGAACAATTTCTCTGTCGCGCCAAGCATACATAAAAAGGGTGTTGAGTCCGATGTTCTTTGCGAGCACTCCTAGCCAAAGAAGATGGCTGTGGATTCTTTCCAATTCACATAAAAGCATGCGAATATACAACCCGCGTTTAGGAACTTCAAGCTTTAGTAATGCTTCCACTGATTGGCAGTAGGTGGTTGAATGGATGTGAGAACAAATTCCGCAAATACGTTCAATAAGGTAAATATTTTGGATATATGTGCGCTGTTCAGCCAGTTTTTCTATACCTCGGTGCACATATCCTAAACGCAAAACACTGCCTGTCACTTTTTCTCCTTCTAAAGAAACAAGGAAAGACAGGGGTTCTTTAAGCAATGGGTGTTGGGGGCCAATTGGTACTGTGATCTTGCTCATGAGGATTTTCCTTTTTGCTGGAGATCATCACCTTCTGATTTGTCGTGATTTGTCTGCTCTTTTTTTCTCATGGGAAATCCTCCCTGCCAATCATCAGGTAACAAGAGTGGAACGGGATTTGGCAAACCAAGAAATTCGATCCCAAACATCTCGCGAGCTTCACGTTCATAATATTCTGCACCGGGGATTAATGGGCAGATGCTGTCGATCTGCGGGTTTTTTTCATCCAATCTTATTTGTAAAGAAAGGCCGCCGGATTTCCAGAAATGGTAGAGCAAAATAAAGTCATCTTCTAATTGCTGACAAGTGATAGCTGAGAGATGCCAGATACCAGACTTTAATGTTGTCTTAACCGCTAATAATAACTGCTGTTTTGATATAGTAATTTTCACCTCATTGAAAGGAATTTGTTTTATGGCTGTTTTGTCTAAATTCAATACATCCCGCAATTTATTAGCTGCTTTTTCTGTGTTCATCTAATTTGCTCCAATAGCTTAACGATCCCATCAATGATGGCTTCTGGTCTGCATGGGCATCCAGCTATATACATGTCAACTGGTAAAACCTTGTCAATCCCGCCAAGAATGTTATGGGCGCCAGAAAAAATTCCACCAGAGCAACTGCAACTTCCAACAGCAAGCACCCATTTGGGCTCAGGTATTTGATCGTAAATTCGCTGCAGGCGAGGTTTTACTTGTTGGGTCACAGGTCCGGTACAAATTAGAATATCAGCATGGCGAGGTGATGATTCCTTAAGAATTCCGAATCTTTCGACATCATACCGAGGGGTGAGTAAACTGAGAATTTCAATATCGCATCCGTTGCATCCACCAGTATTAAAATGCAATAGCCAGGGCGATTTTTGGCGAGCCCATTTTATAATTTTTGAGGTTTTTGTTTTATTCATGTCCATCACGCTCCAAAAGGATAAGCATGCTCACCACAGCACCAAACACATAGGTAACAGACAATATTTTTATATCCGCTTTTGCAGGTATGGTTGAGATAACTAATGCAACGATGTGTAAAATTCCAAATAGCAAGGCAAGGCGAAAGAAGGCGTGGTAATTCAATTCCAAATGCGGTGTGTCTAAATCTTCACCGCAGGAATAGTGGATGAATTTCCCTGGATTGTCTGTGCCTTTGGCTGCTATCAGTTTGCCCACCCCTAACATCAATCCGCCAAGTGAAATAAAAGTGGCAAAAAGAATCGGAGGTGAAAACCATGAAGAATTAATTTCCATATTTACCTCATCATACCCATTAAAAATTGAGCGGCTTCAATTGATGTGTCCATCAAATATTGTGGAACGATACTTATAAAAAGGATCGAGATTACCAATATTGCTATTGGCAAACTCATCCAAAACGATATTTTCTTTTGTGTCTTTTTTTCATTCTCATCCGGCACTTTTTTTTGCGGTTTTGAAAACAATGTAAGCAGCAAGGGAAAGTAATAACCAAATGCAATCAGACTGCCGGCTAAAAAGACTAAAGCGCTCAAGATTGTGATTTTGTCTGACGATAGAAAAAAGCTGGATAAGGCAATCCATTTTCCAGTAAAACCTGGAAATGGCGGCAAAGCGGAAAGACTGATTATGGATATACCAAATGCCAATGATGGAAATATGGGCAGGGTCGATGCTCGCCGTAGATCTTTGATTTCGCTTGCGCCAACATAATAATGGAAGACTCCCTTGGTTAAGAATGCGAGACTTTTTGCGAGAGCGTGGGCAAGGATGATGAAGAAGCCAGACTGCAGGGCAAGCATTGATTTGTTACGCAACCCAACTGCCATGCAAAGAGTAATATAGCCCATTTGGGCGATGGTTGAATATCCTAATAAGCGTTTGGTGTGGTTTTGTACTAATCCCATTAAATTACCAACCATGATATTGAGCAGAGACAAGCACAACAAGATTGTTCCCAACAGAACATGGTTAAAACCAAGTGATAAAGTGATCTTAAGCATTACATAGAATACGCCTTGCACTAATACCCCAGATAAAATGGCGCTGATGCTGCTGGGGGCTCTGCCATGTGCGTCGGGTAGCCATGTGTGCATGGGGACCAAAGCGCATTTCAGGCAGAATCCCGCAAAGAAAAATAAAGTGCCTATTTGGGCTGACCAACTTGTTGAACCCCGCATATCGGCAATGTGTATTGAGCCATAGGACATGAACAATAATGTGATACCCAACAGGATCACAATTGAAGCTACGCTGCCCATCATTAGATATTTAAATCCGGCTTCTATGGCTGTATCAGTGTGGCGCCTAAAAGCAACGAGCGCATAAGCGCTAATACTCATCAATTCACAAAATAGATATAAAACCATCAGGTTAGCAGAAAAAAGCATACCTGTTAAGCCGCATACCATAAGAATTAATAAAGGATAAAAAGCGTGTTGGCGGCGATCTAAATTAAGATATTCAGCACAATAGATAGAAACAAGGGTTGCTAAGCCAAAGGTAATTAGGCTGATAAAAACTGCCCCGGGTTCGTATGAATAGAAAGCGGCTGATGAAAAAAGGTTGGCAAGGTTATTGGAGAAACCCTTAAACGATCGATTTGCTATCTGAAACAATTGTTTTTCAAATATCACATAGGAAAAAACAAGTAAAAATGAGAGGGCTGCAAGCAGTGCCATTGAAACATTGGATATTTTGAAAGATCGTGCTGCCATAAAAATAAAAACAGACATACAGCCAAGGAGAAGAAGAGGTATTTGGGGGTATTGAAGCGAAGGGATTACCATGTTCCCCCTAGAATTAAAGGCAGCTCATTAGCCACGTAATTAAAGAGAGGCTTGGGAAAAATTCCTGCAATAACTGTCAGTATGGTGAGGGAAACTGTGACCAGTTTGACTGAAAAAGGAACCTTATGTATTTGTGAGACTTCTCCCGGCATAAAAAACATTGTGCCAACGAGACGAAGGATATACGCTGAGGTTAGGATTGAGCCAAGTATTTCAAGAATGGCTAAACCTATGTAAGGTGTTTGGAAACCGCTGCTGAAGATTAACCACTCGCTATTAAAAATTGCTAAAGCCGGTACCCCGGCGATAGAAAGTGCTCCCAGAATGGTACATGTAGTGAGAAGCGGTAGTTTTTTACGCAATCCCCGAATTTCTTTTATATTGCGCTGGCCAACTGCTTTGATAATCCATCCAACACAACAAAACAAAAGAGCTTTGACAATCGCATGATAGACCACATGCAAAGTAGCTCCCACCACACCAGAGAGCGTGAGTGTTCCTAAACCAAAAAGTATATATCCCATTTGGCTGACACTGGAGTAGGCAATGATACGTTTAATATCCGTTTCAACCAATGCCATAATTGCTCCATAGAATTCTGAGACTATTCCCATGATCATCATAGGCAGTGTAAACATGGCGAATTGACCGGGGGTTAAAAAGCTCATGGGAAAACGCAAAATGCCATAAGTGCCCATACTTAACATGGCAGCTGCCAACATAATCGTAACTGGCATAGGAGCTTCTGAGTGTGTGTCCGGCAGCCAAATGTGAAACGGCACGACTGCCATTTTTACACCAAAACCAAGCAGGAAAAGTGTGCCGATCAAAGGAATTGTTTCTGGCGCCATTTGAACCCCATCCCTCAAGGCGGAAAAATGATCCGTTCCGCTTTGGGAACAAACCATGATGAAAGCTACCAGCACCAATAACGATCCCAAATGAGTGATGATGAAATATTTGAAGGCAACCGCAGTTTTTTTGGCGCTTTCTCCCCAATTCACCACCAATAATGCAGATGCGATCAGCATTAATTCCCAGAAGAAATAAAAGAGGAAAATATCATTAGCGAGTGTAGTTCCAGACATGCCAGCAGAAAAAAGCAGCAGCAAAGCGTAAAATATGTGGTTTCGGTCATCAGTTTTTATATAACCGATCGCAAAGATCATTGCGAAGATCGTGACAAATTCTTCAGTTAATAAAAATGGAAAAGACAACCAGTCAATTTTCAAACTTAATTGAATGCCCATTGAAGGAAGGTAATCCAAATTTAAAGGGGTGTTTAACCCTTGTTGTAATGTGGGAATATAAGCGATGAATAACCCAAGGGAAGCAAGTGATGCTGTGAGAGCAATCCACTTCGCATAGCGATGGACAGTTTTGCCAATTATGAGCAATAGAAAAGCTGGTAGAAGTTTTACGAGCAGAACGGATAAGTTGATAAGTTCTTGTGTTTTCATTTCTTTTCCTTTGTATTCATCCTGTAGACAAAATTGAACTAATATTTGGGCTGACAGCGATTAAAACTAAAACAATAATGAATAACAACAACCAAACCAAATTAACACGAAGTAATCCGGGGTGCATGCGCTGAACCTTTTGAGAAGAATCAATAACAGATCTTAATGCGTGCACCCAAAGGTCGGCGCTGGTGAATTTTTCGACTTTATTAAACAGGAAGCTAAAAACTTTTTGAATTCCTTTAACTAATTTCTCGATGCTGCCTTGTTCGATGGTTTTGTACAAAAAGGTGCCTATGTTCAGAAAAAGCGAGGAAATTGACCTGGTTAAGTCCAATGGATCAGAACTTGAGTCGGTTTTTTTTATCGGGGGGAAGAGTTTTCGTAAGGAGAGGAAATTTTTCAGTTTTTTTGCTAATTTCATAAAATCCACAGTTTTATTCACCAGAAAAACAGATCCGAACGCCGCTAAAACTAGCGAACTCCAGAAATAAAAAGATATTAGAGGGAAAAATCGGAAATATGTTCGGTTTGGAATTATCCAAATCCCTTTTCCTTTGACCAGCAAGGAGAGTATGAAAACGATGACGAATAAAGCCGCTGCGATAATTCCCGCAAGTGATAGACTTGAAAATATTAACCGCAAGAGCTCTCTTGTTTTTCTTTTTTGTGCTATGTTTTTTGTAAAAAAGTTGAATCTTAGGATGCGAATTAAATGCATCCACCAGGTTGTCCAGAGCACTACAATAAGTATGGGTGAAATTGAGGCTGGTAAGGCAGCTTGCCATAACGCGAACATGGAAAAACCCAGAAGTAAAAGTTGGGCAGCGAAATATTGCGAGAGATACTGTGTTTTCTGCGGTACAGGTCTCGTATCTTGCCTTAGTGACACTAACAAGAACACCAGTCTGGTGAACATCCAAAAAATCATGAATGCCCAAAGGGTTTTCTGATCTCCCAAGGCAGCCAAAACAACCAAACAGACTGAGGAAAAAACTAATGGGCTGCGATTTAAACTCATATCCTGCTTATTTGTTGTTGTAAAAAATGTTTTTGTTAATGCTGAAATACATACAATAAATACAACCCATATAGAAATACTGCTGTTTGAAAGTAATAGTGGTGAAGTACGATAGAGCAGGTAAGCGCCTAAGGAAGGCATCAGCAGATCAACAAGCCAGGTGCGCATTATTGACGGCAAGAAAGAACAAAGATCTGCCCAAAAATCCAAAGGCCAGATTGCCATCTTGACCCAAACTGCCGATAATAGTCCAGCGGTTAGCACAATACGTATTGTGATCGGCAATTCAGCAGCTAAATTGAAGTTTTGGCTGATGTTAAATGTGCCGCTGTGAGCATAAAAAAGGAGAATGGCCGCCAGTAAACCAATGTCCCCCAAGCGAAAATTCAAGAAAGTCAGTTTTGTATTATTCCAAGCTCTTCTGCCTGAGGGGGATAGGGCCAAGGAGGCACTAACGATACATAAACCAACTCCCTCCAGAGCTGCATAGCGCAGTAAAAAATGCTCAGTAAGGAAGGCGATGTTCGCCGCTGAAATTGAAATGAGAATCAGCCCTAATTGTTGGGAAGAAATTTTTGGGGCTTGGCGATAATAAATGGCGATCATCAAGAGCAGTGAAATACTTGTCAGTAAAATCAGTAATAAGGAGGATTTTTCAAGTGAGACACACATTTCCCCGGCGGAAGGCTGCCATGTAAAACAAAAGCGAAGCGGCGAGGTGGAAAAAGAAGCTGCTAATGTTGCCGCAATCATTACGCCAATATTAAGAATAAATAAATGGAGCGGCGTTGGGCTGTTTGACAGACGTGAAAAAAGAATAAATATTGCACCCAAACTGATTGGGAGAATGACCAATGCGAAAATCAACAATATTGCCATTATCCTCTAAGCTTTCTCAAGAGGTCTATATCTCCATCAGGAATGTTGCGGAATATACTGACGATCATCGCCAAAGCCAGGGCAATTACGATAGTTTCTACTATAAGCGCGGAGATGACCATGGTTTGTGCTAAATTCATGTTTTCTTGTAATTTTCCTGCCATAACCAATGCTAAAGTAACACCTTGAAGCATGATTTTTAAACCGATGACCTGTTTAAAAGCATTCCGTTGGCTGATCAGGCAGATCCAGCCCAGAATGAAAAGCGCACTACTAAAAAATGATAAGAATTCAATTTGCAGCATTAAATATTTCCGTTTTTATTCCTCGTCTGGTGAAGGAAGAAGTGCGGCTACCCCAAATGCACCCGCAAGCAATAATCCTATTTGAATGATTAAATCTAAAGGATGTTCCAGCCATAAGTATTCTTGAAAAGAAATCTCTTTGACAGATTCATTCTGAATTTCATCTGTTGGTGTGGGTATCGGTACATACAGAGAACAAGCGGATGAGAACAGGACTATTATTAACAGGGCGAAGTTGAACAGCCCACAGCGTTTCACAGCCGTCATATTTATTGTTGCTTCCTTTCTGTTAAACTTATGGCCATAATGAAAAGTAGGCTGATTAAGCCTGCGCCGATACTGAGCTCAAACCCACCTGCAAACGGAGCATCCAAATTAAAAAAGATGATAGCCAGGAAACAGCTGCTTAATCCCAAAGCTACAGCTGCATAAAGCAGGCGGCGTGAAAATACGGCAAAAGTGGAAAACACGACCATCAATATCAATAAGATCAAATCACTGATCATCGATAATCTCGTTGATGGCAATTAAATGGCATCCATATGGCTGCGAAAACTTCGTAGTCTTATATTTTGTCATTGTAAAAATGTCTCAACTCGAAAAGGGGAGAAAAATGAAGCGTCGAGTTCGGCGCTGAAAAGTATTATAAACGAAAAACCTAAAATAAACCATCATAATGACGAGTCACTCTTTTTTGATCACATTAATCAAAAAAGAGCAGAGAAAATTCCCTGCTCTTTGATAGGTTCTTATTCGATTGAAATTATGCGGAAGGGCTGCGAATTTCCCTGATGACCTTGCGGATTATTTCTATGGTTGTTCCAACAATGCCGACTGCCATCCCGATGGCGATGCCGGTATTTGCTAAAGATCCAAGGTGCGTGAAATCCAAATCCGCTCCACCAATACTTTGAAACCCGTTCAGGGAAATCAGGGGCAGGGATTTGATCATGAATCCCATCAGGACCACATGCACACTCTGTGTGCAGATGTGCCACCAGTTGGTGAGGGAGCTGTGATATCCCTGAACTAACAGCATCCCATCGCGGGTTAGATCAATCCCGGCCAGGGCAAGAATCAATGGCACATAGCGCAGAAAGTTGTCAGTAAATAGCTGTACAAGTTTCATCTCAGTTTGTGGATTGAAAAAGTACGGTACGCGACCGCCCGTGCTGTTTATATATGTGAAAAAAGCAATTCCGATAATACCAAGTGCGATCTCTATGGATAAACCGATCTTGCCGGGTTCTTTCTCTTCAGTGGGTAATTCGGGCAGGTCAGGAATGTTAAATTCTTGCAGTTCGTCTATTTCCTTGATCTCTTTACCTTTACCAAAATGTTCGATGAGCGCAAAGATCAGGGTAATAGAACCTCCGGCGGAAAGAGCCGCGTTCCAGATAGTCCCAAAATATTCAAGGACTGCTAACCAAATATTGCTGGTGTTTCCAATCACGGAATTGATGATAAAGCTCAAGGTCAATGCCCCGATCACTGCTGCAAGGACGATCTTCAGAATAAGGATGTAAGCAGGAAAGAGCCGTGGGCCAACAAGGTAGCGCTGTGGGGAATATTGTGCGGCAACTTTGCGCGGCGCGCCCATTTCCTGCAGGATCTCTTTGATCTGCGATTCAGCAATTTCTTTCGATTTGGGAAAACGCTCTTCCAGCAGATCGAGAAGGTAGGATTCAATTTCGGCCGCGATATCTTCACGCTGTTTTCCGGTCAGTTCTCTCTTTACCGCCAAGAGATAGCGGTCTAATAATTCACGTGCTTCTTTATTCAGTTTCATCTAGTAAACTCCTTATTATTTCTACCTGTTCTCTCCACTCAGCGTTGAGATCTTGAAGTATCTCTACCCCGGCTTCGTTTAATGTGTAGTAGCGCCGCGGGCGGGAATCATCCACGCGCCATTCACTATCCAGTAGTTCCTGCTGCTCTAACCTCCGCAGAAGTGGGTAGAGGGTGTCTTGCCCCACCTCAAAGCCCTTTTCTTTCAGGCTTTTGATGAGGGAATAGCCGTATCGCTCTTGCTTGAGCTGGCTCATTGCAGCCAGTACAATCACACCCCGACGCATCTCCTGCTTCAGCTTTTCAAAATCTTTCACATGTTTTTCATTCATCATGCACATATTATACTGTATATAACACAGTATTGTCAAGGCCCAATAATGGATATAAATAGTAATGTCTGAGGAAAGTAAAAAGGGGGCTTCAGAAAATATTTAAAACAGAGGGCAATTGCCTTGAGTTCTAGAAAAAACCCTTCACTGGATAAGCAAGCGACCTGTTTTTCAGGGGATATACCGAGTGCTTCACTGCTTGGCTGGGCAGCAGTTATAAATGCTACTTATTCTTCAGCTTATCCGCGAACAGTTTTCAGGAAATAATCACTGATGGGCCGAAAATCTTGAGGGGATGACCACATCAACGGATGCCTGCCGTTGTTATTCAAGAATACTTGGCAACCAGCGATCTGTTCCGACATCCTGCTGATCTGTTCAACAACCTGCGGTAGGGCATCGTCCTGTTTACTGGCAGTCAAGAGGACTGGACATTGAATCTCATGCAGCCGTCCTTTAAACCAATCCCCACCCTGATCCACAAAATGTAGCAGCATAGCCGTGTCTGCCTCAACGACTTGCTCCCAGTCAGCACCGTTCGCGTACTCCCAAAATTGAACTTGTCCCTTTGTACGCCTGTTTCTATCTGCAACCAAGCGTTTTTGTGTGAACGCTTTTGAAATTTGTTCCACACAGCTATCGGCGATGACGGCACGCACCATCTCTGGGAAGTGGATTGCCATCAGGAGGGCAGCAGCTCCGCCGCCGCTGGTTCCCATGACAATGCATTCCTGATATCCTAAATGATCCACCAAAGCTTTTGCCTGACTGGCCCCATCCGCCCACCAATCGTGCGCCCAAATTGTGACACGATCAGAGTTGCCCGTTCCCAAGAAATCCAGGGATGCGGTGTGGTAGCGGTCACTAAAGTAATCAATTTCTCCTTGACAGCAGATTGAAGAAGCGGTGTTGCCGGGCAAAATCAGCAGCAAAGGACCTTTTCCTTGCTCCCGATAGAAAATCTGATGATCCTTCCAATTTAAATTTGGCATGTATTCTCTCAACTCATTTAAACAAATTGTGTATTTTTTTCCGCATGCGAGGGGCATAAGTGGCTGGCAGTTTTCATAAATTACAACTATTTCATTATAGACAAAGTTTGGATTTTTTGCACTGCTTACAGAGCTGAAGGTTGGTTAGTACTTTACGGGGTTAACCATCATTCTGTTCAAGTTCCTGCCAGTCAGCTTTTTTTAGCCCTTTGACCACCAATTCATATGAGTTATCGATCATTTCGAGAATTTGCTCATCTGAGATACTGCCATCCAGGGAGATGGTATTCCAGTGTTTTTTGTTCATATAATATCCCGGCTGCACTGATTGATAGTGAGCGCGTAAAATAAGGGCAAGATCTGGATCACATTTTAATGTTATTCGGAGAGGGGTTTCATCCCAGGCCACAAGGGCAAACATTTTACTCATCACTTTAAAGACCAATGCATCTGGCCCAAAAGGAGTATCTTCAACTGTACCTTTTTTATTGAGAATATATTTATGCAGTTGTTCGAATTTCATAATTTATCCTTTTATTTTAAAGACTTTATTTATTCTCTATAGACCCAAAAATAAATTATTTCATATCAAGGGCACATTGAAATCCAAGAATGTTGGAAATGAATTCTATGCTAAAAAATATTCCTTCTCTCGTAATTTCCTCGCAGAGATGCGGAGGATTATCGGGGTTAAAACCCTAGGGGCGCAGCACGCTGCATTGAAGACTACCGAAGCGTATTTCAAATTGTTCAGCAAAGGTTTGGCAGGATTTGACGATACTCTCATCTTGTATGCCTTTAGCCCTGCCAGCAATGCCCATGAACAT
>Ga0209345_10000927_pt1 | contig 37533 bp, 36 predicted proteins | sample Cruoilmetagenom7_FD_187294 | JGI IMG/M metagenome (GOLD analysis project Ga0209345, IMG submission 187294) | Oil polluted marine microbial communities from Coal Oil Point, Santa Barbara, California, USA - Sample 7 (SPAdes) (version 2) | ecosystem: Environmental > Aquatic > Marine > Oil seeps ...
CCACAATTTGGGCAGATAATTTTTTGATAGCATGTCATGTAAATGATATGTACATAAAATAAATATTTATTCAATAAATTACATGTTTAACCCATTACCATGCATTGAAACAATATTTTGAATTTTATAATTTTGAACGGCCCCATCAATCGCTGAATAGAAACACTCCCGCAGATATATTTTGGTGAATTAGCCATTCAGCGTGCGGAATAAGTGATGCACATATTAATATTGAATTTTAACAGTATGTTAATGATAGATTGAAAAGTTATGAACATTATATTTAATGAGTACTTACTCACCAAATTCAGGCATCGTCCACTGTAATTATAGGACTTATTTTTTTTATTCGAAAAGATGGGCTAACATTTACTGCAATAAATCATCTTAAATTTCTAATAAAACCTTCCACTGAATCAACACCTTTTTTATCAACCATTCTTATAGTTTGTGATCCAACAACAGCAATATCAACCTTTCCTTTTAAATAATTAATATCCTTTTTATCTTTTACACCGAATCCAAGAGCTAAAGGAAGCCTGGTCGATTTCCTGCATGTTGAAATATATGTATCAAGTTGATCAGAAAAGCTGGTTTGAAAACCAGTAACACCTTTTCTGGCAACACAATAAATAAATCCTTTTCCAAAGGATGAAATATATTTCATTCGTTCAGGTGTTGTTGTTGGTGAAAAAATGAAAATAGGGGACAGATTGCTTTTATTCATTGCTTTAAGATATTCATCTCCTTCTTCAGGCGGCAGGTCAGGGATAATAGCACCTTTAATATCTGCTCTGACCATTTCTTCAATAAATCGTCTGATTCCAAATTTAAACAATATATTATAGTAACTCATAAACAAAAATGGAATATCAAACGTTTTTGTAACTGTTTTGACGAACTCCAAACTTTTTTTTACAGTTGCCCCGCTTGATAGTGCTTGCTGGTTTGCTTTAAGAATTACAGGCCCGTCAGCTATTGGTTCGGAAAATGGTATTTGCAGCTCCATCATATCAACACCTGCATTAACCATTTTTTCAATTATCTTAAATGAATTTTCGTAACTGGGATATCCTGCAACTATATGTGTCATAAGCAAAATTTCTTTTTTTTTAAGCTTCATTTTAATATAAGAGTCAAGCATTACAATACTCCTTTGCTTTATCTTTTATGAATTGTTGCCACTTAGGATCAGCAAATGCATCTGCAACAGTAAAAATATCCTTATCACCTCTGCCTGACTGGTTTATTATTATAATTTCATCCTTGGATAAACCAGGTGCTTCCTTAAATGCTTGTACAAAAGCATGTGCTGATTCCAAAGCAGGAATTAATCCTTCTTTCCTGATTGTAAGATCCATGGCATCAACTACTTCTAAATCTGTTGCGGACTCAAACCTAACGCGACCTTTTTCTTTTAGATAAGAAAGGATAGGGGATACTCCCACATAATCTAATCCTGCTGCCACACTATGAGTTTTATTCATTTGTCCATCACTGTTTTGAAGAAAAAAAGTTTTATAACCTTGTGCTACACCTATGCTTGCATCATTTGAAGAAAGTCTTGAAGCATGTTTACCGCTTTTAATACCTTTTCCTCCTGCTTCAACTCCCACAAGCTTTACAGGATCATCCATAAATCCTTGAAAAATTCCCATTGCATTTGATCCACCGCCTACACATGCATATACAGCATGTGGAAGTTTATTTTCTTTTTCAAGAATCTGTTTTTTTGCCTCTTTGCCTATAATGGACTGAAAAAAGGAAACCATCTCTGGAAATGGATGAGGGCCACATGCTGTCCCCAATACATAATGAGTTGTATCCATATTCGTAACCCAGTCCCTGAATGCTTCATTTATTGCATCTTTCAAAATCCGAGTTCCGTCTTTTACAGGAACAACTTCAGCTCCTAACCTTTCCATCCAGAACACATTTGGCCGCTGTCTTATAACATCTACTTCTCCCATATATATAGTGCATTGATAACCAAATTTAGCTGCCATTGTAGCTGTTGCAACGCCATGCTGACCAGCACCTGTTTCAGCAATAACTCTTTTTTTACCCATCCGTTTTACAAGAAGACCTTGCCCCATAACATTATTTGCCTTATGAGCGCCTGTATGATTCAAGTCTTCTCTTTTTATATATATACGTGCACCGCCAAAATGTTTTGTTAAATTCTCCGCATATGTTATTGGAGTAGGCCTGCAAGAATATGTTGACATAATATCTAAATATTCCTGCCAGAAACAAGGATCCTTTTTTACCTTTTGAAATATATTTGTAAGTTCGTCAAATGTTGTAACAAGAATCTCAGGAAGAAACGCACCTCCAAATTCTCCATAATAGCCACGGTTAATCATAGAAATTTCCTCCTACACGTCTAAAAAAAAGGTAAAAATATTTCTTAATAGATATCTGACCAAACAAAAACTTATATTAATTTTAGATCTTTATTGAACGCAACAGCTTAGGTATGAAAAAAAGAAATTATAAATATGTTTTTTTGAAAAAACAAGAATGTGAGAAAACAGTTTATTGCCAGGTACTTGATTACTGATTAATAATCCTTACAATTTTAGGCTTATATTCATTTTTTTTAGATAATGTTTTCCCTTTAAATTTAATAAATACAAAGGAAAGAAAAAAAAAGAAAAAACTTAATATTGCAGAAAAAACTGACTCATCAAAATTTAACAAAGGCGCAGTTTTATGACCCACAACTGCACCTAATATCATCAGCAAAATAGGAAAAATATAAAGTAGAAAAGAAAGTTTTAGCAAGGAAGCAGTTTCAATACTGATTACAACTCTGTCACCAGTTTTTGCACCGATATTGTTTATGACCTCAACTTCCATGCTTTCCCCATTTTCTATGGTACTGCAAGCATCTCTTGAGCTGCATGATTCACATGCAGTTTTTCTGACTGTTTTGACCAATGCAGATGTAGCATCAAAATTTAATTTTGACACTATTGCTTCTTCTATCGCCAAATTAATTCCTCATTTCTTTAGTTTGTTTGTAACATATCAATCCACACTCCAGGCATCTAGATGCTTCAGCATAAGCCATGTCTTCTGAAAATCCCTTTTCAATTTCTTTTTCTTCACTCAGCTCATTTGTGTCACAAAGTGGCATTATTTGACGAAGACTTGTATCTACATTTTCAACGTGATTTACATTAATAATAACTGAATCATTATTAACTACATTTTCAGGCAAAAGCAACATTTCACCGCATATGCTTTTATGCATGGAAACTGCTGCTCTTCGTCCTGCTGCAATCGCTTTAATGGCTGCACTATAATCAGTAATAACATCACCTTTCGCAAAAAATCCCAATTCGCTGTTAAATAAAGGCTTTTTATAAGGCTCAATACTTTCCCATTTTAAAGGTTTATCTTTTTGTGTTTCATCTTTTCCTTCACAAATTTCATCTGATTTTGATTTAACAAAAATCAGTTCAGGAAACCGGCCTGATGCCATTATTAGATTTTTTGCTGGTATTTTACATTTATTTTGTGAATCCAGAGCAACATATTCAATATCTGTAAGCTGGCTGCCCTTGCCAAAAAGACGGCTTATCCCTGTATTAAAAATAATGTTTATACCTTCTTGTTCTATGTTTTGTATTTTAACATCATCTATCATGCTTTGCTTTTTTGTTTCTCTGAAGATAACAGTAATATTTTTAATCTGCTGTTTTTTTAATTTTATTGCTACATCAAGCGCAAGCTCGCTGCCACCTGAAATGACAACATCTGAAGTGCATTGAATTTTATTTTCCTTTTCCAAATAAAATTTTATAAAATCAAGAAGTAAAAAAGTACCTGGAATAAGTTCATTAATATCATTTTCTGATTTGCATAAAAGTTGACTGTCCCAACCACCAGATGCCAGGAAAACAGTCTCATAGCCTTTATTAAGAAGTGATTCTATTGTATAATCTTTTCCTAAAGTTTTACCTGTTTCAGCTTTTACTCCAATATCAAGTATTCCATCAATATCCCAGTCAAGAATATCTCCAGGAAGACGATTTTTTAAAATAGCAGTTCGAAGTAGGCCTCCTAACTGTAATGATGATTCAAAAACAGTCGGCTCATGCCCCAAACGAGCTGCAAAAAAAGAGGCAGACAACCCTTCCACACCGCCTCCGACAACTGCTATCTTCCGGCCTGTAGCAGAAGCTTTATAAGGAAGTATTCTTTTACCACTCTTTTTTTCATAATCTGCAGCATATCTTTTTAAAAAATTTATAGCTACAGGTTCATCTATAAACTTGCGTCTGCAGTCTTGTTCACATGGGCGAGGACAAATCCTTCCTATGACTGTAGGAAAAGGATTTCGTTCTTTGATTATCTGCAGAGCCTTGTTATAATTTTTCATTTTAATTTGTTTAATATATTCTTTGATATTTATTCCAGCAGGACATGATCTTTGGCAGGGAGTGGTACAATCATTTGTTGTATATTCCTGAATTATCCTTCTTGTTAAAGATGAAAGATTAATAATATTTTTAGGGCATTCACGTTCACATGTTCCGCATCCAGTACAAAGTTTTTCATCTACAACAGGAAGTCTATCAGGCCCCATTGAAATAGCTCCAAATGGGCAGGCTTTTTCGCAACTTCCAAGGCCAAGGCATCCAACAGAACATACCTTCATACCTCCACTTAAAAGGGCAGCTGCTTTGCAATCTGAAAGACCATCATAAATAAATTTGGTATCTGCATCCTCAAGGCTGTATGTACAACCCGGCTGCGCAATGTCCGGTTCTTTTGCAACAACTGTAACTCCTAGAATATTTGCAATAATATCAGCCAGATCAGCACTGCCAGCTACACAAGAATTCGGTGCTGCTTTTCCGGCAACAATTGCCTCTGCATTTGCACCGCATCCTGGCAATCCACAACCTCCGCAATTTGCACCAGGTAAAACATCTTCAATGGCCACAATCAAGGGATCAACATACACATAAAAAATTTTAGATGCAGCAGCCAGACCAGCGCCAATTACAAGCCCTAAACTTCCCATCATTAAAAAAGCTTCAACCATCTTTGTTTTGCTCCTAATTTTATTTATTGATATATAGTGTCTATTCTCAAACTTGAACAAACTATCTTGTTGCTGGATGGACACTACCTGATTTTTTATAGGTTTTTTAAATAAAAAAAATTAGCTATTCGCCTTCAAACTTTGTTAAAGCAAAGATTTTATGATTTTTTATTTTTTCCCTGCCTTTTAAATCAATAAGTTCAATTACAAAAGCACATTCAATTATTTTGCCCCCAAGTGCTTCAACCAAATTCACAGTTGCTGCAATGGTGCCGCCTGTTGCTATAAGATCATCCACAATCAGTACTTTTTCACCTTTTTTGATAGCATCTTTGTGCATTTCAATAGCGTTTTTACCATATTCAAGAGTATAGTCCGCACTTATTGTTTTATATGGCAATTTTCCTTTTTTCCTGACAGGAACAAAGCCTACTTTAAGTTTGTATGCCAAAACAGCACCAAAAATAAAACCTCTTGCATCAATACCCACAATTTTATCAATGTGTGTTTCCTTATAACGCTCATAAAGCAGATCACACACTTCATTGAATGCTTCAGTATCTTGTAAAATTGTTGTTATATCTCGAAATGTGACTCCTTTAATTGGCCAGTCTGGTACACTTCTTATCTTCTCTTTTAATTTCATATAGATATCACCTAAGTTGATTTTACTTAATTAATTTTGGATACAACATTGATTAAAAGATTTTTAACATTATCTGCATTTTTATTAAATACTTCGAGGATTTCCTGCCACAAGACAGGCTCTTCATCATCCTTCCAGCAATCATAGTCTGTGGACATGGCAACTGTGGCATAAGGAATTTTAACCTCGTTTGCAAGAATTACTTCAGGAGCTGTGCTCATGTTAATTACATCTGCTCCCCACATTCTAAACATGTTGGATTCGGCTTTTGTAGAAAATCTTGGGCCTTCAATTGTAATTACCGTTCCCTTGTCGTGAACTTTTACTCCAAGTTCACATGCAGTTTCCAAAAGAGAAATCCTTAGCTTTTCATCAAAAGGTTTAGCCATTACAACATGTTCAATTCCATTTTCAAATGATTCATAAAACGTATTTTTTCTGAGTCTGGTAAAATCAATGAACTGATCAATTATGACAAGATCTCCCCTGCCTATTTCTCCTTTTAAACTTCCACATGCAGTTGTACCAATTATATGTGTTACCCCTTGCTGTTTTAATGCATAAATATTGCCGCGGTTGTTTACCTGCGCAGGACTTAACTGATGTTTTTTCCCGTGTCTTGCAATTATTACAACATCTTTCCCATTGATTTGTCCAACAGCAAGTGGTGAACTAGGATTACCATATGGAGTGTTTGTTTCCAACTGTTTTACATCTTGAAGAATTTGTGGATCGTCAAGTCCGGAGCCTCCTATAATTCCGATTTTTACCTTCATCTTAATATCTCCGTTTTATGAAAATTTAACATACAATAATGTCTACGTACTTAAACTATAAATTTGTATATTGTCAAAAAATGTAAGGTCAATATAAAATAGATAAATTATCCATAATAAATATTTTTATATTGTGTTAAGCTTGCATATAAATTATAATTTGTCAAGAATTGCAAAATAGAGAGGAAATCCCATATTAAAGTTTAATAACGAAACATTGACACTCTTTATTTATAGTTGTAAATAAAGTTAAAAATTCAGATAATTTAAAATTATTATTATGTTATTTATGTAGCGGGGTTACTATTTTTTGATGAGTTCATGGTTGAAAAATAAAAATATTATACTTGCTGTTTCTGGAGGCATAGCAGCTTACAAAAGTGTAGAACTTTTAAGGCTGATTGTTAAAGAGGGCGCAAATGTTAAAGTTGTAATGACTAAAAATTCTCAAAAGTTTGTTGCCCCTCTTACTTTTGAAGCATTATCCGGACAACCAGTTTATTCAGACTCTTTTGAAAGCAGTGATGATACTTCCATAAAACATATTCAATGGGCAGAACAGGCAGATGCAGTAATCATTGCTCCTGCCACTGCAAATATAATAGGTAAACTGGCAAATGGCATTGCAGATGATGCATTAACAACATTTATGCTTGCAGTGACATCACATACTATTCTTTGTCCTTCAATGAACAGCAATATGTATGAAAGCTACCCTGTGCAAAGGAACCTGGACATACTAGAAAAAGATGGGTACATAATTTTAGAACCAGGAACAGGGGAACTTGCATGCGGCACTGCAGGCCCTGGCCGTCTTCCTGAACCTGCAATAATAACAGATAGACTTTTGAACTGTTTAGCCCCAAAAGATCTTAAAGGTAAAAATGTGCTTGTAACAGCAGGCCCGACTCAGGAACCTATTGATCCTGTCAGATTTATAAGTAATCCTTCTTCAGGAAAGATGGGTTTTTGTATTGCAAGAGCTTCAGAGCAAAGGGGAGCAAATGTTGTTTTGATTACAGGCCCAAACAGCCTGCCTGATCCGATCAATGTTAAGACAGTCAGAATTAAAACTGCTAAACATATGTATAAAGCTGTATTTGAACATTTGTCAACATGTGACATTATTATTAAATCAGCAGCGGTTTCAGATTACAGGCCTCAAAAACAGGAAAAACATAAAGTCAAAAAAAACAATGATGAAATTGCTCTTGTTTTACAAAGAAATCCGGATATTTTAAAAAAAATTGGTCAAATTAAAAGAGATGATCAGGTAGTTGTAGGTTTTGCAGCAGAAACAGAAAACCTTGAACAAAATGCAAAGATTAAACTTGATGAAAAAAATCTTGATATAATAGTCGGAAATATAGTGGGAGAGGATTCTTCAGGTTTTGAGGCAGATACCAACATAGTAACATTTTTTTATAAAGACAAACCAAAAGAATCGTTTGAATTGATGGAAAAAAATTCTGTTGCGCATATTCTTCTTGATCGAATCGTAGAAAAAATTTAAAAACTTTTTTGTTAAAAACTTTAAGTTGCAAAAAAATGTTTATCAGAACTAAAAATAATAGTTGTTATTCAAATAATTCGTTTGATCCTTTTGATGAAACAATAAACTATTTACAGTTTTTGAAACAATCAGGCTGTCGTGGATTTGAATGTTCGGGAAAAAGTCTTGAAATTATTAAAAGCTGGGGACAAAGCTTATCTAAGCCTGATACTCTTGAATCAATATTAACTGACTTAGGTGATTGCCAGCGTTGCAGGCTATCTGAAACACGTAAAAAAATTGTATTTGGCAAAGGTGATGCAAATGCAAGGGTCGTGTTTGTAGGAGAGTGTCCTGGTTTTGAAGAAGATGAAAACGGTGAGCCTTTTGTTGGAACAGCAGGCATACTTTTGACCAAAATTATTCAGGCTATGAACTTAACAAGAGAAACAGTATATATCTGTAATATAGTAAAATGTCGGCCACCAAACAATAGAAATCCTATGATTGATGAGATAAACACCTGTATACCGTATGTTAAACGACAGATAGCTGCAATAAATCCTGATATAATATGTCTGCTTGGGTCATGTGCGGCCCAGTCGATCCTTGAAGTGAAAGATCCTATATCGCAAATAAGAGGAAATTTTTTTTCAATAGATGGAATCATAGCATTACCAACATATCATCCTGCTGATTTACTTCGCAATCCTGACAAAAAACGAGATGTATGGGAAGATATGAAAAAGTTGATAAAAAAGCTTGAAACAATTTAAAACCTTTATTCTTTTTTCATTATTGACATTATAACTTAAAAAAGTTTATAAAAAAAATTTCAATTAATTGATAATATCCATTATATATTGAAAATGAAGTTAAGGAGATAGTTTTTGTTATGGGCAAGAAAAAAAAAACAAAGGAAAAGCCATTAGAGAAAATGACCTCTAAAGAATTAAGAGAGGTGGCTATGGAAATGGAAGAAATTACTGGCATTCACGGCATGAACAAGGCTGAGCTGGTTCATGCAATAAAAAAAGCCAAAGGGATAGAGGATACTACCGTAAAGCAGTCTGGCACATCAATACGTGAAGTAAAACAAAAAATAAGGACGCTTAAGACCAAACGCGAAAAAGCACTTGAAGCTGATGACAAGAAAATGTCAAAAATTTACAGAAACCGTATTGCCAAATTAAAGAAAAAGACAAGAAAAGTTGCATAAAAAAGAGTATTATTTCTATTTCAACAATGATCACTTATAACTTCTTTAAAATAACAGCATCTTTTTGCTTTAAATAAGAAAACACAATTAAGATTGTTATACAATTTTAACTGTGAAAGTGAGAAATTTATGATTGAACCTTCATCAATCGCATTTGATATTGACGGTGTTGTTGCTGATATCGTTACCCTTTTTATAGATATTGCAAATCAGGAATATAGCATAAAAGGGATTGAATACAATGATTTTAAAACTTTTAATATTGATGAATGTTTTGATATTAAGCTTGAAATCATAAATGAAATTATTGATAAAATAGTTTGCGGAAATTATTCTGTTCCTTTAAAAGCTATTAAAGGAGCAGGTGAGGTTTTAAGAAAACTGTGTAAAAAATCTGAATCTGTTTTATTTGTTACAGCAAGACCTTCAACTTATCCCATACATGACTGGTTGATTGAGCAATTATATTTAGAAGCTTCCTCAATAAAGGTTGTAGCTACTGGTTCTTTCGAAGGTAAGACAGATATTCTTTTAGAAAAAAATATTTCATATTTTGTTGAAGACAGACTTGAAACCTGTTTTTTTTTACAAAAAACAGGAATAAAGCCTGTTCTTTTCAGTCAGCCGTGGAATAGGAAAAATCATCCTTTCATTGAAGTTGCTAACTGGAGTGAGCTTGAAGCATTAATCAACTTTGACAGACATTAATTTTTATGGTTTTTCCATCATTCAATGCCTTGGTAAATTTTTATATTAAATCTCTTGTATCAGAAAAAGGGTATTCAAAAAATACTTGCCGTGCATACAGACATGATCTTAAAGAATTTTTTACATTTATAGAAAACAGTCCAGATATAAAAAAAAAGCTTAAAAACAGTTCAAATGAATTTTGTTTGAAAAATGTTAATATCGATATGATAAGAAGCTATCTGGTATTTTTACACGACAACAACAAAAAAATAACCATAGCACGAAAAATTTCATCAATCCGGTCTTTTTTCAGATATATGGTCAAACATGGAATAATCGATGATAGCCCTGCAGATTTGATTCTTACACCTAAAAAAAAAAAAAAAATTCCTGAATACCTTACTGTTGATGATATGTTTCGGCTGCTTGATTCCATAAAAACAGATAATTTACTTGATCTTAGGAATCGGGCTATTTTTGAAATTATGTACTCTACAGGAATACGTGTATCAGAAGTTGCCGATATCAATATCTTTGATGTGGATTTTGAAAATCGTGTTTTGCATATACATGGCAAGGGTAATAAGGAAAGAATTGTACCTTTTGGACATAAAACATTGGATATTTTAAAAACTTATAGAAAAAAGCTTCATGGTAACATAAGCTTTGGCAATGACAAACATGCTCCTTTTTTTTTAAATAAAAGCAATAAGCGTTTGTCCACAAGATCAATTGCACGTATTTTAGATAAAATCAGCAGGCAATGCGGTCTTTTACAAAAAATATCACCACATATTATTCGCCACTCTTTTGCAACTCATATGGTTGATGCAGGTGCAGACATTAGAGTTGTACAAGAACTTTTAGGGCATCAGAGCCTTTCTACAACTCAAAAATATACTCATGTAAGTATTGATAAGCTTGTACGAACATATGACAAAGCCCATCCAAGAAAATGATTTTTTCAATATTTTTTATAAAAAGCTTTTGTTGTATGAAAATTTTATTGAGATTAAATTCTCAAAATTATTATAGTTAATTTCAAATGACTTAATGCTTCTTTTTTAATTAAAATCGAGCATTAGCAACCGTTTGACACCGAATATTTAGTACGAAGTCAAATGAGATAGACCATAGTTATTAAATTTTTATCTTAAATTAGGGGGGCGTTAAGTTGTGTTCACAATAAATTTTCATGGAACAACAATCCTTGCTGTAAGGCGAAAAGGAAAAATAGTAGTTGGAGGCGATGGCCAAGTTACTCTTAATAATGCAGTTGTCAAGCATCATGCAAAAAAAGTAAGAAAAATATATAATGACAAAATAATAGTAGGGATTGCAGGAGCCACAGCTGATGCTTTAAATCTTTCAGAGCGTCTTGAAATAAAGCTTGAAAAATTTAACGGGAATTTAATGCGCAGTGCAGTTGAACTTGCCAGGGACTGGCGTACTGATAAATATTTAAGACGGCTTGAAGCCCTTATGATATCTGCAGATAAAACAAAAACATTTATTATTTCTGGAAACGGAGATGTTATCGAACCTGATGGAAACACCATTGCCATAGGATCAGGGGGGATAAGTGCTCAGGCTGCAGCCACAGCTCTTTTGAATCATACGGATTTAGATGCACAAAGCATTGTTAAAGAGGCTATGGCAATAGCCTCTTTAATGTGTGTGTATACAAATGATGCGTTGACAATTGAACAAATTTAATATTTCTTTATCCTTAAAAAAACAAATTATATATCGCTAAATAGGTGTAACTTATGAGTAACCTTAAACCGTCTGAAATAGTAAAAGAACTTGATAAATATATTATTGGACAACATCAGGCAAAACGCTCTGTTGCCATTGCATTGAGAAACAGGTGGCGAAGGCAACAAGTCCCTGAAGATTTGAGGGATGAAATCGCACCAAAAAACATTATTATGATAGGCCCCACAGGAGTAGGAAAAACTGAAATAGCCAGACGGTTGTCTAAGCTAACGGATTCTCCATTCAATAAAGTTGAAGCGTCAAAGTTTACAGAAGTGGGATATGTGGGACGAGATGTTGAATCCATGATACGTGATATTGTGGAACTTACAGTAAATTATGTTAAGGCAAATGAACATGAAGCAGTACAGGAAAAAGCAAAAAAAAATGCTGAAGAAAGGCTGCTTGAACTTTTGCTTCCAAGATCACTGCCATCGAAAAAAAAACAGGACGTGGATGAAGACAATATATCTGATAAGTCACCAGCAGATAATACTGAATCTTCCACAAAAGAAAAACTTAGGAAAATGCTTCATGAAGGAAAGCTTGATAATCGTTTGGTAGATATGGATATTGTTGATAATAAAAGCAATATGCCCATGGTTGAGATATTTTCAAATGTGGGAATTGAGGAAATGGGTGTTAACCTAAAAGATATGTTTGGCAGTATGATGCCAAAATCTACAAAAAAACGAAAGATAAAGGTCAAAGAAGCTTTGGAAGCTCTTATACAAGAGGAAGCCTATAACTTAGTTGACATGGATAAGGTAATAATCCAGGCAATTGAAAAAGTTGAACAGTCCGGAATAATATTTCTTGATGAAATTGATAAGATTGCAGGTAAAAATGGTAGTCACGGACCAGATATTTCCCGTGAGGGGGTACAAAGAGATCTTTTGCCCATTGTTGAAGGAAGCAATGTTAACACAAAATATGGACCTGTCAAGACTGACCATATTCTTTTTATGGCTTCAGGGGCATTTCATTCATGCAAACCTTCTGATCTTATTCCTGAACTTCAGGGAAGGTTTCCCATTCGTGTTGAACTTACTTCACTTGGAGCTGAAGAATTTGAAAAAATTCTTACAGAGCCTAAAAATGCATTAATACTTCAGTATACAGCTTTATTAAAGGCTGAAAATCTTGATATTATTTTTAAAGATGATGCAGTTTTAAAGATTGCTCAAATAGCCGAGGAGGTTAACAATCTTACAGAAAATATTGGCGCAAGAAGGCTTCATACACTTATGGAACGTCTGCTTGAGGATATACTTTTTGATGCCCCTGACATGAAAGATGAGAAAATAGTAATTGACGGCAAGTATGTTGACGATAAGTTAGAAGATATCAAGGAAAACGAAGATTTAAGCAGATATATCCTTTAGCCCTGGCTGGCAGACAAAGATTTAAGGTTACAGTTTTTGAAAAAGTGCTTGTAAGGTTTGCAAATTGAATAATAATCCTAATGTAGCAGATACTCTTATTGAGTCTTTACCATATATCCGGCGTTTTTCCGGCATGACAATCGTAGTTAAATACGGAGGCCATGCCATGGTTGATAAACAGTTAAAAAAAGATTTTGCACGTGATATCGCATTATTAAAACTTATTGGATTAAATCCTGTTGTTGTACATGGTGGAGGCCCGCAAATAAACCTTGTATTGGATAAAATGGGCATACATACCAAATTTGTAAGAGGTATGCGTCTTACAGATCAGTCCACAATGGATGTTGTTGAAATGGTTTTAGGTGGTAAAGTTAATAAAGAAATAGTGTCTCAGATAAATCAGCAAGGTGGCAAGGCAGTTGGTTTAAGTGGCAAGGACGCAGAGCTTATTCTTGCAAAAAAAATAAATATCATGCATCAGGAAGACATTAACAAACCTCCTGAAATAATAGATCCTGGTTTAGTTGGAGAGGTTACCCATATCAATACAGATATAATAAACACCCTTTCTGAAAAAGGCTATATACCAATTATTGCACCTGTGGGTGCAGGAGCAGCAGGTGAAACATACAACATAAATGCAGATCTTGTGGCAAGTAAAATTGCTGTCTCCCTTTGTGCAAGACGTTTGGTTTTTCTTACAGATACAGATGGTGTGCTTGATGAATCAAAAAATCTTATCACTTCAATTAATTCTGATAAAATTCATTGTATGATCAAAAACAAGACGATTTCAGGAGGAATGATCCCTAAAATTGAATTTGCGATGTATGCCCTGGAAAATAAGGTAAAAAAAGTACACATTATAAATGGCTGCAAGCGGCATGCTTTGCTGCTGGAACTTTTTACAAACAGCGGTATTGGAACGGAAGTTATATTATGAGCCTTGATGTTAATAATAAAGCAGATAATTATTTAGCAGGAACATACAAAAGATTTCCCATAACAATAAAAAAAGGTAAAGGCTGCATGTTATGGGATACAGAAAATAGAAGTTATACTGATTTTGTGGCAGGTATTGCTGTGTGCAATCTTGGTCATTCACATCCAGATATTACAAAAGTTGTTGCAAGGCAAGCTGATAAATTACTCCATGTTTCAAATCTTTATTACACTCTTCCTCAGATAGATCTTGCTAAATGGCTTGTTCAAAACAGCTTTGCAGATAAAGTATTTTTTTGTAACAGTGGGGCTGAAGCAAATGAAGCTGCTATCAAGATAGCCAGGAAACATTTTCAGGATAAAGGTGAAACTGATCGCTGCAGAATAGTCTGTTTTGACCAGTCATTTCATGGCAGGACCATGGCCACTTTGTCTGCAACAGGTCAGGATAAAATAAAAAAAGGATATAAACCGCTTCTTGAAGGTTTTGATTTTGTTGCATTTAATGATATTGAAGCATTAAAAAATAAAATAACGTCTTTAACATGTGCAGTCTTAATTGAACCTGTTCAGGGAGAAGGTGGGGTGCGTTGTCCGGATCCTGATTTTATCAAAGCTGTGAGAAAAATATGTGACGATACAAAAACTCTGCTTATTTTCGATGAAGTTCAAACAGGAATAGGCCGTACAGGAAAACTTTTTGCATATGAGCATTTTGGCATCACACCTGATATAATGACCCTTGCCAAAGCCCTGGCAAATGGATTTCCCATAGGGGCTATGCTTGCTAAAAATTATATAGCTGAAACATTTGGACATGGATCCCATGCAACAACTTTTGGGGGAAATCCCATAGTTACAGCAGTTTCCATGGAAGTTATGCGAATTCTTACCAATGACAGGATAATAGATAACTGTTATCTAATGGGTAATTATTTTAAAAAAAAACTGCTATGGTTAAAAGAAAGGCACAACTCAATTGTGGATGTACGCGGAATAGGTTTACTTTTAGGTATGAAAATAAAAACTGATGGTGATTTGATTGTTAGATTATGTATGGAAAAAGGATTTTTAATAAACTGCATTCAGGGAAATATTTTACGATTTATTCCACCATTAATAATCAAAGAACATGAAATTGATTCCCTTATTTCATGTCTGGATGACATACTATAATGTTTTATATAAAACCTAATAATTTATCGTTTGCACATGTTAATTTTAAATAGAATTTATATTACAGAGGAATAAGTTTGAAAAAAAAAGATATACTGACTTTATTAGATCTTTCTCAAGATGACTTTACCTGGCTTTTTGATCGCGCAATAATGCTAAAAAAAAGACAGAAACAGGGAATATGCGATTCCACGCTTCCAGGAAAAACTTTGGGGCTTCTTTTTGACAAACCATCAACCCGAACACGTGTTTCTTTTGAAATTGCTGTCATTCAACTTGGAGGTGCATCAGTTTTTTTGAGTTCAAAAGATACCCAGATAGCCAGAAATGAACCCATCAGGGATACAGCAAGAGTACTTTCACGATATTTGGATGGACTTGCAATCAGAACCTATTCCCAGGATCTTTTAAAACAATTCGCAACATTTGCTGAAATACCTGTAATTAATGCTTTAACCGATCTATATCACCCATGTCAAATATTAAGCGATCTATTAACAATAATTGAGGTCAAAGGCAGCTACAAAGGCCTGAATATAATATGGATAGGCGATGGCAATAACGTCTCCCATTCATGGTTAAATGCAGCGGTAGTTCTGGATTTAAATTTTGTTCTGGCTTGTCCTGAAGATTATTTGCCAGATAGTGATATTCTGGCCAAAGCAATACAAAGCAGCAAAGGTAAAATAAAAATTATGCCTGATCCTTTTGAGGCTGTAAAAGATGCAGATGTTATTTACACTGACGTATGGGCAAGTATGGGGCAAGATAGGGAGCAAACAGTTATAAAAGATGTTTTTGAAAAATATCAGTTAAATTCTAATCTGTTGAAGCTGGCTCCAAAAGATGTTATTGTCATGCACTGTCTTCCTGCCCACAGGGGAGAAGAAATTACAGATGAAGTTCTTGAGGGACCTAACTCAGTTGTCTGGGACCAGTCTGAAAATAAACTTCATATGACCAAAGCGATATTGGAAATGCTAATGATCTAGGAAAGGTATTTATTGTGCAAAACAAAATAGATAAAGTGATTCTGGCATATTCTGGCGGACTTGATACCTCGGTAATTTTAAAGTGGTTGATTGAAAAATATAATTGTGAAGTAATAACTTTTTCAGCAGACATCGGCCAGGAAGAAGAACTTGATGACATAGAAAAAAAGGCTCTTAAAACAGGAGCTGCTAAAGTTTATATAGACGATCTAAAGGAAACATTTGTAAAAGATTATGTATTTCCTGCATTTCGTGCAAATGCCATATACGAAGGACAGTATCTTCTTGGCACATCTCTATCAAGGCCGCTTATTGCAAAGCGCCAGATAGAAATTGCAGAAATTGAAGGAGCAGATGCTGTATGCCATGGATCTACAGGTAAAGGTAATGATCAGGTAAGATTTGAACTGAGTTATCTATCACTTAAACCGGACATAAAAATTATAGCTCCATGGCGTGAGTGGAACTTAAACTCCCGTACAGCTCTTATGGACTATGCTAATAAACATCAGATAGAAGTACCCACAACTCCTTCAAAGCCATATAGTATGGACAGAAATATGCTCCACATAAGTTATGAGGGAGGCATTCTTGAAGATCCCTGGAAAGAGCCATCAGATGACATGTTTTTGCTTTCTGTTTCTCCCTTTGATGCACCTGATAAACCTGAAGTAATAGAGATTTCATTTGTAAATGGTGATCCTGTTGAAATCAATGGCAACAAACTGTCTTGTGCCAATCTGCTTAGGGAGCTAAACAGACTTGGAGGCAAACATGGCATTGGCAGACTCGATATGGTGGAAAATCGTTTTGTTGGCATGAAGTCCCGTGGTGTTTATGAAACGCCTGGGGGCAGTATTTTGCGAATTGCTCACATGGCCATTGAGTCAATTACCATGGATCGGGAGGTTATGCACCTTAGAGATTCATTAATACCTAAGTATTCTGAGCTTATTTACAACGGATTCTGGTTTTCACCTGAGATGAAACTTATGCAAAACATGATTGATCAGACGCAATCAAATGTTTCAGGGGTTGTAAGAGTTGAACTTTATAAAGGAAGCTGTAGGGTCCTTGGCCGAAAATCTGACAAATCGCTTTATAGTGAAGATTTTGCGACATTTGAAAAAGACAGTGTATACTCTCAAAAAGATGCTGAAGGCTTTATTCGTTTAAATGCACTAAGATTGCGCATCTTAAAGCAATTGGGTGTCAGATATTAGAGGTTGTTAGCTTTTAATGCTATTTTGTTTCTAATAATATCTGAATGCTAATGCTGCAATAATGTGAGGAAGTTTTAATGGTCGAAAAACTATGGGATGGCAGATTTTCAGAAAAAACCGATAAAAGCGTTGAGGCATTTACCTCTTCAATTGATATAGATAAAAGGCTTTATGCTTATGACATTGAAGGTAGTATTGCCCATTGCAAAATGCTTGCAAAAACGCAAATTATTGCTGATGATGAAGCCTCAAGATTAATTGAAGGTTTAAAACAGGTTAAAAATGAGATTGAAAATTCATCTTTTAAGACAGATGACAGTCTTGAAGACATTCATATGCATATTGAATCAAGGCTCACACAGATAGTTGGTGAAGTTGCACAAAAGCTTCATACAGCAAGAAGCAGAAATGACCAGGTTGCTGTGGATATCCGTTTATACTTAAAAGATGAAGTAAAAAATATAATTGGAAAACTTGTTGATTTAAAAAAGATCATTATAAAGCTTTCTAAAAAACACATAGATGTTTTTATGCCGGGATATACCCATATGCAAAGAGCTCAGCCTGTTTTGTTATCTCATCATTTAATGGCATATTATGAAATGTTTTCAAGGGACAGACAAAGATTTGATGATTGCATAAAGCGTATAGATGTTATGCCATTAGGAAGCGCTGCTCTTGCTGGAACAACATATCCCATTGATAGACAATATACTGCGAATCTGCTTGGCTTTTCAAAAATTTCAGCAAACAGTATTGATGCAGTGTCAGACCGAGATTTTATTATAGAATTTTTGGCATCAGCAAGTATCTGCATGATGCATTTAAGTCGTATGTCAGAAGAACTCATCATATGGACATCATCAGAATTTAATTTTATAGAGCTTTCAGATGCATTTTCAACAGGAAGCTCTATTATGCCTCAAAAAAAAAATCCTGATGTCCCGGAACTTGTAAGAGGAAAAAGCGGAAGGGTTTTTGGAAATCTTATTGCTCTTTTATCTATTATGAAATCTTTACCTTTGGCTTATAATCGTGATATGCAGGAAGACAAAGAGCCTTTGTTTGATTCTGTGGATACTTTAAAAGCATGCATCAATATTTTTGCCTTAATGCTGGATAAAATAAAAATAAATCAATCAAATACCTATAAGGCAACATTATCAGGATTTCTTAATGCAACTGATATGGCTGATTATCTTGCAACCAGGGGAATGCCTTTTAGAAAAGCACATGCATGCGTTGGAAACTGTGTTAATTATGCACAAAACAACAACAAAGAGCTTCATGAACTTTCAATAGATGAATTAAAATTATTTTCGCCTTTGATTGATAAAGAAATCTATGAATTCTTAACTACTGAAAAAATGGTAAACAGAAGGATATCATTTGGTGGTACAGCCAGGGACAATGTTTTAAAAGCAATAAATAAGGCTGAAAAAAAAGCTTAAAAGAGATAAAATGAACAGAAAACAAAATCAGCTTATTAATCTTATTTTGCTTATTAATTTGATTTGTTTATCATTTTCTTTATCCGGATGTGGGAAAAAAGCAAATCCTGTTGTTTCCAATAAGATCGAAATAGCAAAAGTAACTGATTTGAGCTATAACATTGATAAAAATATTCTTGAACTGATCTGGTCTGTTGATAAAAAGTTTGGTGCTAAAAAAACTAAACAACCTTTTGAGCTGACACATTTTATTGTGTATAGATCAAGGGAAAAAAATTCGGCAAATGTGTGTAAAACTTGTCCTGTACATTTTAAGCGTGTGGCTAAAATATCTGCCAGCTCTGTTGTAAGTGGTTGCTTAAATGATGGCAAATTCAATTATATATATCAGGAATCATTAAAAAAAGAATACAGATACATTTATAAAGTTGTAGCATTTAATGATAATGGCCTTAAGGGTCGTGATTCCAATTTTGTGAATTTTGTTATTAGATGATTTTTTATCTATAAAACAAATTAGAAAATGGGCGAAAACCTCATGGCTGCTTACTGAAAAGGTATTATTTATGCATTTTTTTAACTACGTTGATAATGAACTTTTTTGCGAAGATGTACTGATTAGTAATATTGCAAAAAAACACAACACCCCTTTTTATTTATATAGTTATAAAACATTAGAACGTCATTTTACAAATTTTGATAATGCTTTTGAGGGTATAAAAAGGCTTGTCTGTTTTTCAGCAAAAGCAAATTCAAATATGGCAATTTTAAACCTTTTTGCCTCTCTTTCAAGCGGCCTTGATATTGTCTCAGGCGGAGAATTATATCGTGGTTTAAAAGCAGGGTTTGCACCAGATAAGATTGTATACTCCGGAGTAGGAAAACGAGTTGATGAAATTGACTACGCTCTTTCAAGTGGTATATTGATGTTTAATGTGGAATCATTTGAGGAACTCGAACTTATAGATAAAAGGGCAGGGGAGTTAAACAAAAAAGCACCTATTTCTATTAGAGTAAATCCTGATGTTGATCCTAAAACACACCCATATATTTCAACGGGATTAAAAAAAAATAAATTTGGAATTAATATAAAAAGCGCAGTAAATGCTTACAAACATGCAAAAGAGCTAAAAAATATTGAAATTATTGGAATTGATTGCCACATAGGATCACAAATAACTCAGGTTAAACCTTTTGAAGATGCTATACAAAGCTTAAAGGTATTGGTAAATGAATTAAAAAAACTTGAAATTGAAATAAGCTGCATAGATATTGGAGGAGGGTTGGGGATAACCTATAATGATGAAGCGCCGCCTGAACTTGCTGATTATGCAAAAGCTGTAAAAAATGCTCTAAAAGACTTGCCGGTCAAGCTCATTATGGAACCAGGAAGAGTTATTGTAGGTAATGCAGGGATTCTTGTGGCAAAAACACTTTACAGAAAAAAAGGAGAAACTAAAGAGTTTGTTGTTGTAGATGCTGGTATGAATGATCTTACACGCCCGTCCTTGTATGATGCCTTTCACGATATATTACCGGTAATAAAAAATAATGCCGAGTCCATTGTAGCAGATGTTGTTGGTCCCATATGCGAGACAGGAGATTTTCTGGCAGTTGATCGCAAAATACCAAATGTTAAACAAGGTGATCTTCTTGCTGTAATGAGCGCAGGGGCCTATGGATATACAATGTCTTCCAACTACTGTTCTAGACTTAAAGTGCCTGAAATATTAGTAAAAGATGATCAGTATTATGTCATAAGAAAAAGGCAAAGTTATAAGGACTTGATAGAAGGTGAGATTATACCTGACTATTTAAAAAAAGAAAGTATTGAAAAATGAAAGCGATCGCTTTTTATAAGCTAAGTGGAAGCGGTAATGATTTTATAATCATTGACAACAGAGAGAATTTTTTTGATAAAAAAAATATTTCTAAAACCGTAGCTAATATATGCCGAAGAAAAATGTCTGTTGGTGCAGATGGTCTTATACTTGTAGAAAACTCTAAATGCGCTGATTTTAAATGGGATTTTTATAATTCTGACGGCAGCAGTGCTGAAATGTGCGGGAATGGTGCAAGATGCGTTGCCCGTTTTGCATATTTAAATAAAATAGCTGATTTGAAAATGTCATTTGAAACATGTGCTGGAGTTGTCTCAGCGGAAATACTGGAACAGGGACAAATAATGGTTAATATGCCAGATCCCTGTGATTTCAGGCCGGATTTTACAATTGATCTTAAAAGTGGATCTTTATCAGGATTAAATAGTATAAATACAGGGGTTCCCCATGTTATAATACATTCAGAAAACCTGGAACAAGCAGATGTACTTGGGATTGGAAGAGAAATAAGATTTCATAAAATGTTTGCTTCTGAAGGCACAAATGTAAATTTCATTAGCTTTAATGATGATAGCAGCATTAATATTCGTACCTATGAACGAGGCGTTGAAAATGAAACATTAGCCTGTGGAACTGGATCTATTGCTGCTGCTTTGATTGCAGCTAACAAATACAGTAAAAAATCCCCAATAAATGTTATAACAAAAAGCAGTAAAATGTTGACAATTCATTTTAAAAAAGAGAAAGAAAAATTATTTGATATTTATATGGAAGGGGATGCCTGTCTAATTTACAAGGGCATACTTTTTAACGATGCTTTGAAAGATTAATTTATTTAATGAAAAAACATATTGTGCATATCTGTGTAGGTTCAAATATTGGGAACAAGCTTATAAACTGTAAAAATGGTATATCAGATTTAATTAATTATGGAAAATCTTCGATAAAAGATCAATCACCATTTTATAAAACTGAACCTGTTGATTATAAAGATCAGGAATGGTTTTTAAATGCAGTGTTTTTAATTGAAACTGATTATACTCCTTTTCAACTTTTATCAATACTTAAAAACATTGAACAAAAAGCAGGCCAGAAATATAAACCCATAAGATTTGGACCAAGGATATTGGATTTAGATATTGTTTTGTTTGATGACCTTGTAATTAATACTGATGATCTTATAATTCCTCATCCAAGAATGCATAAAAGACGTTTTGTATTAAAACCCATGTGTGATATTAATCCTTTTGTAATGCACCCTGTGCTAAAAAAGGATATGCAGTCTTTGCTAATAAACCTCAACGACCCATTAAAAGTAAATGACCAAAAGGTAATAAAATACAAATGCGACTATTGATTTTGATAGGAATGATATATTTAGGATATAAAGTGTGCAAATCCTATTTAAAGTCAGTTTATTTGTCAAATCAGTCAAAAATAAAAAAAACTTTTAACAATAATGCTTCAGGCAGTATTGTTGATGATATCATGGTGCAAGATCCTTTGTGTGGTGTTTACTTTCCTAAAAGAAAGGGTATTCGTTTAACTTATGATGGTAAAAAGATGTTATTTTGCAGTCACGAATGTAGAGAAAAATATTTAGCTTTACATTCCATGAAAAACAATAAATAACAGGATTATTGCTAACTATTGAATTTTTGTAATTGTACTTTTTTGGGAGGAAAACAGATGAAGTTTTTTCTTGATACAGCAAATATTAATGAAATAAGAGAAGCATATGATATGGGCATGGTAGATGGAGTTACAACAAATCCTAGCCTTATAGCTAAAGAAGGGCGTGATTTTGAAGAGATAATCAAAGATATTTGTAAAATAGTTAAAGGGCCTATAAGTGCAGAAGTCATTGGTTTGGATACAGATAAAATGGTAAAAGAGGCAAAGCACCTTTCTAAAATAAATGAGAATATTGTTGTTAAAATTCCCATGACAGTCGATGGCATAAAAGCAACTCGTATATTAAGCGATCTGGGGATAAATACAAACGTTACCCTTGTTTTTTCTCCTCTTCAGGCACTTATGGCCGCAAAAGCAGGTGCAACTTATGTAAGTCCTTTCATAGGAAGGCTTGATGATTTATCTCAGGAAGGGCTTGTTCTTGTTGAACAGATACTTGATATATACAGAAATTATGATTTTACTACTCAAATCATTGTAGCAAGTATTAGAAATCCGCTTCATGTTCTTGAATCTGCCATTATGGGAGCTGATATTGCAACAATTCCTTTTAATGTACTTGCCAAAATTGCTGCTCATCCATTGACAGATAAAGGATTAGATGCATTTTTAAATGATTGGAAAAAAGCAAATAAATAATAATCTGATTTATCTTTATCAAATTTTATGCTGCTTAGTGCTAACAGGTGTTATTTGCAATGTTTGCAAGGAAAAGAATAAAAAATATAATTAGTCAACCAAATAGTTTAACTTTATTTCGAATTGCTGTAATTCCAATAATAGTAATATTACTTCTTTTTCCTAACAGAATCTGCACTTTGTTAAGTACTATTTTATTTACAGCAGCAGCAATAACTGATTATTTTGATGGTTTTTTTGCAAGACGAAGAGATCTTGTATCTAATTTTGGGAAGGCTATGGATCCGCTTGCTGACAAGCTTCTTATTTCCTCAGTATTTATTATGCTTTCTTCCCACGGATGGGTTCCGGCATGGATTGTTTGTATCATAATAAGCCGTGAACTTGCTGTAACCGGGTTGAGAAATATTATGTCTGAAAACAGCCTTGATCTTTCAGCATCACGTCTTGGAAAATATAAGACCGGATTTCAAATTAGTGCCATAATTCCATTAATTATTCATTTTGAATACGTTGGAGTAAATTTTCAATCAATTGGTGATATTATTTTATGGATAGCATTGGCACTGACAATGTGGTCAGGAATAGACTATTTTATAAGGTATAGGAAACTTTTTTATAGTTAAAGTTTTTTGATGTTGACAAAATAAGGAAGTGCCAGTATAAGTAATTAATCTTTATGAGCGGGAATAACTCAGCGGTAGAGTGCGACCTTGCCAAGGTCGAAGTCGCGGGTTCAAATCCCGTTTCCCGCTCCATTTTCGGCGGCATAGCCAAGTGGTAAGGCAGCGGTCTGCAAAACCGCTATTCACCAGTTCGAATCTGGTTGCCGCCTCCAATAGATAGAATAAAACCTTCCTTTTACTAAATTTTACCTACTCATATATATACCTGTGCATTTGAACATGACGATAATACAGGTTACTAATTTCTAATTTTTCAATAAAGTTATATCTTTTTTGCAGGGCAGCATATAGCGAAGAATCAAGTGCTTACAAAGTTATATACAGGGCGGTATTCCCAAACCTGTATTACTTTGTAATAACCACCATATATCTGTTTACTCACGTGTCCATGTTAAAATGTATGCTGGTGGTACATTTTTCATTATTATTTGACTTCTATGGTGATTTCCAAATAACTCACTCATTTTTCTTCGAAAATGAATGGCAGACGGAAACATGTAGGAATGAACATACTGAATGGTTTTAAACATACAACCTGGCAGCATTAATTGATTTATGCTTTCAATATTTGCTATCTGATCTGATTTTTCCTGAGTAGAAAAAGGCAGGCTTGAAATAATAACTTTTGCAGGAAGACGGCCAGTTTCTTTAAACAGTTCCTGAGCTTTTGCAGCCATACCATTTACAAACAAAAGTTCAGGAAAACATTTATGAAGCATTTTAACAAACCTGGGCTCACGCTCAATACCTATGTAGGCACTTGTTTCAGGTATTATTTGTTGTATATAATTTGTAAATGCTCCTGTTCCAGGGCCAAGTTCTATAATTGTATCGCTTGAATCAAGCTCGATGTTTTTTATGATTTCTCTAGCAAGATTAGGCGAACTGGGAATTATTGAACCGATTGCACTTGGATGGCGAATAAATGCTTTAAAAAATTGTAATGTACTATTTTGTTTTATTTTCTCCAACATTTTAATATCACTTAAAGTTAAAATTGTTAAAACACATTAATTGAATACAAACAACAGGTTAATACTTTTTTGGTTACATATATAAACTTATCTTGGTAATTTGTCAAACTCATTGATATGATAATCCTTGATAAAAACAAACAGAATCTATATTATATTTTTTTAAGCTATTTCAGTTAACTTTGTAAACTATATTAATTAATCTAATAAAAAACATTTAAAGTTATTTTTATGTCATTTAAAGCGATAGTTTTTGATCTTGATGGGACATTGTTAAACACACTTTATGAATTAGGAAACATTACTAATTTAGTTCTTGAACAATACAGGTTTCCCACGCATGAGATTAATGCATACCGTTTTTTTGTTGGAGAAGGGGTTGAAAATCTCATCCGACGCGTATTGCCAGAAGGTTACAAAGACAAAAAAACTGTAAACGACTGTCTTTCTTTATTTCTTAAGCTTTATAATAAACATTTAGGAGAAAATGTTTCGCTTTATGATGGAATTACTACATTATTAGACGGACTGACAAAAGCAGGTATAAAGCTTTCAATTCTATCAAACAAACCCCACGATCTTACAGTTAAAAATGTTGGACAATTTCTATCAAACTGGAATTTTGAAATCATTTTAGGACAAAAGCAGAAAATTCCCAAAAAACCAGATCCTGCAGGTGCTATAGAAATAATAAACAGGCTGAATATAGATCCTTCTGCGTTTATTTATTTAGGAGATACAGCTGTTGATATGAAAACGGCTGTTTCTGCAGGAATGTTTCCAATAGGTGCTTTGTGGGGCTTTCGTGATAAGCAGGAGCTTGAAAATAGCGGTGCAAAAGCTTTGGTTAAACATCCTGTAGAAGTTCTTAATTTTATAAAAATGCATTAAGTTAAAAGGTAATAAATCAAAATTTTTTAATTACGAATTACCGATATTTAACCTGATTCAGAAAATTACCTTTAATTCGTAATTTTAACTTTGCTATTATTCTTTTTTAGAATTTATTTCTTCTATAATTTTTTCTGCTATCTGAACAGGAACTTCATCATAATATGAAAATTCCATTTCAAACATTCCCCGGCCTCCTGTCATGGATTTAAGGTCAGAGGCATATGATAAAAATTCTGTCATGGGGACATGAGCACTTATAACCTGATTTTTGCCTTTATTATCCATGCCCAAAACTCTTCCACGTTTACCATTGAGATCACCCATAATATCTCCCATATATTCATCAGGAGTTGTTATTGATATTTTCATAATTGGCTCTAACAAAATAGGATTTGCTTCTTCAAGAGCTTTTCTGAATGCAAGTGAACCCGCAATTTTAAAAGCCATTTCAGATGAGTCTACAGCATGGTATGTACCATCATTTAAAGTTACTTTGAAATCTATACATGGAAATCCAGCTAATGTTCCTTTTTGTGATGCCTCTATAATACCTTTTTCAACAGCTGGAATATATGTTTTTGGAATTGCACCACCCACTATCGCATTGACAAACTCAAAACCTTTACCTCTTGGCATAGGTTCCATTGAAATCCAGCAGTCTCCATATTGGCCATGACCTCCTGACTGTTTCTTATGTTTACCTTGAACCTTTACTTTTTTCTTTATTGTCTCTTTGTAAGGAACTTTCGGAGTTTTTAATTGGACCTCAACATTAAATTTTCTTTTTAATTTTTCTGCAGTGGTCTCAATATGGCCATGACCCCGACCAGACAAAAGGATCTCTTTTGTTTCAGAATTACGTGAAATTTTTAATGCAAGGTCTTCTTCCAAAAGTTTTGTTAAAGATATAAAAATTTTATCTTCATCTCCTTTTGTTTTTGCTTCAACAGCAAAAGAGATAAGAGACGGAAGTGGCTGTGCACATTGAAATTTTACTTTACGTTCTTCGCTGCAAAGAGTGTCACCTGTTGTTGTGTCTTTAAGTTTGGCTACAGCAACGATTGATCCTGGTCCTGCCTGATTAATAGCTTTCTGTTTTTTACCTTCAATTTGAAGCAGTTGGGTAAATCTTTCTTTTGACTGTTTACTAACATTAAAAAAATTACCGTCACTTCCAAGTTTGCCTGATACTATCTTAAATATTGAAAGGCGTCCTGCATAGGGATCTGCAACCGTTTTAAAAACATAACCTGCAAATGGCTCATTAGAATCTGGATTGCATATAATTTCATCATCATTGTCGGGATTTTTACTTATTTTAGGCCCTTTATCAAAAGGTGATGGCATACAGCTAATAATAAAATCATTTAGAAAATCAGCTCCAATATTTTTTACTGCTGATCCACAAATCACAGGAGCAAATGTGCGAGATAACGTGCCAGTTTTTAAAGCAGCTTTAATTTCATCATCAGACAGTATTTCTCCTTCAAGATAACGTTCTAGAAGATCATCATCAGCTTCTGCTATATTTTCCACCAGAGATTCATGCTCATTTTCAACAAATTCTTTCATATCAGGAGGTATATCAATTTCCACAGCTTTGCCATTATCTGAACTATAAGTGTATGCCTTCAAGCTTATAAGGTCAACAACACCTTTAAAATCAGTTTCTTGTCCAATTGGAACCTGGATGATAATAGGACGTGGATCACCAAAACAATGTTTAGCGTCTTTGTATGTTCGAAAAAAATCAGCTCTTTCCCTGTCCATTTTATTGACATAAATGATAATTGGCATATCAAATTCAGTTGCAAAATCCCAGGCCTGCTCGGTTTGAACCTTTACACCATCTACCGCATCAATTATCACTACAACGCCATCTGCAGCCTGCATACAGCTTTTTGTATCTGAAAAAAAGTCTTGATCACCTGGTGTGTCGATAAGGCTTATAACATATGGTTCAGCAGAATTAGATTGGTTTGCAGAATATTGATAAAATCCACTGCTTAAGCTTATGTTGCGTCTAAGCTCTTCAGGCTCATAATCCATAACAGTATTACCATCTTCAACACGTCCTATCCTGCTTATTACTCCAGAATTAAACAGTAAAACCTCGGCCAGTGAAGTTTTTCCGGCACCTCCGTGGGCTACTATAGCAATATTTCTTAATTTATCCACCATATCAGTCATTAAAAACTCCTCTCTGATAGAACACTTTAATTAATCATTCAGATTAAAATAATGTATGCCATTTGCTTTATTTAGAAAAACTGAACAGTTATAATAGTGATTTATATGGCTATATGAAAATAATCAAGAATAAAAATATTTATGCCTGACAGAATCAAGAATATGCCATATTTTACAGCACAAAAAATACAAAGCCTGTGTATTTTTTTTCATGGAATTAATTAGAAAGTAGAATAAAAAATTCCATGTTACCTTTAGGCCCTGTTAATGGAGAAGTAATGACAGCATGTTTTATAAGCCCGTTTTTAGAAAAAAAGGCTGAAAGATCATCTATTACTTCATCATGTAACCTTGTATCACGTACGACCCCTTTTTTCCCAACTTTACCTTTTCCAACTTCAAACTGAGGTTTTATTAACGCAATTATAAATCCTTTTTTCTTCAAAAATTTAAGCAGCTCCGGAACAACTATTTTTAATGAAATAAAAGAGACATCAATTGTGATAAGATCAACTAATTCAGGAATTTTTTTTTGTGTAAGATAACGAACATTTGACCGTTCAATCACAATAACTCTATTATTTTGTCTAAGTGTCCATGCTATCTGTCCGTAACCGACATCTACAGCATAAACCTTTAAAGCTTTGTGTTGTAAAAGACAGTCAGTAAATCCACCTGTAGATGCACCTGCATCAAGACAAACAAACTTATTAATTGGCAAATTAAATACTCGTAAAGCTTTTTCAAGCTTTATTCCACCTCTGCTAACATAGGGAAAACTTTTTTTTTGAATAACTTTAATACTGTCATTTTGTAGTACTTTTGTTCCTGGTTTACAAACAGATTGATTATTAACCTGAACCATTCCGGCCATAATTGTGGCTTTAGCTTGTTGCCTGTTTTGAACCAGCCCTTTTTCTACAATTGCCAGATCAAGCCTTTTACTTTGAAGCGACATTATTAATTTAATATTCTTCTTTCACCATTATAAATAGAATTGGAATTTAGGATATTAGTTTGTTTTTTTTGAATCATTTTTTTTGCTGCTCTTACAATACCTGCAGCATCCAGACCGTATTTTAACCTAAGCAAGTCCTGATGGCCATGTTCAATAAATGTGTCTGGCACACCAATACGTTCAAGAGAATAATGAGATACTCCCTCGTCACTTAGACATTCTAATACAGCACTTCCAAATCCCCCTTGGAGGGAATTTTCTTCAACAGTTATTATTAAAGGAATTTTTTTTGCAAGAAAAGATATTAGTTTATTATCTATTGGTTTAACAAAACGACAGTTTACGACAGTAGCAGAAATACCTTCTTTAATAAGCAAGTTATATGCTTTAACAGATTCAAGCACGCACCTGCCTATGGCAAGGATAAGAATATCATCTCCTTTTTTTAAAATTTCTCCCTTTCCAATTTCAACAGGTTTGATGTCGCTATTAATATGAATGCCTGTTCCTTTTTCTCTGGGATATCTAATTGCAGCAGGGCCATCATTACAAAGTGCAGTATACAGCATTTGGCAAAGTTCATTTTCATCTTTTGGAGCCATAACTATCATGTTAGGAAGACTTCTAAGATAAGATAAATCAAACACTCCATTGTGAGTTGCCCCATCCTCACCAACAAGTCCTGCTCTGTCAATGGCAAAAACAATTGGAAGTGATTCTAAACATACGTCGTGTACAATCTGATCATAAGCCCGCTGCAGGAATGTGGAATATACTGCTACAACAGGTTTAAAACCTTCTGTGGCCATACCAGCTGCAAATGTTACACTGTGCTGTTCTGCTATACCCACATCAAAAAACCGATCAGGAAATTCTTTTTTAAATTGTACTAGCCCGGTTCCTTCAGGCATTGCAGCTGTGATTGCAATTATTTTTTTATTTTTTTTGGACAATTGAACCATTGTGTCACCAAATACCTGAGTATATGTGGGAATTGGTTCTTCAAGTGCCTTTGAATTTTGTTTGCTATTAACTGAACCTGAAACGCCATGGAAATACACAGGATTTTTTTCAGCTGGAAAATATCCTTTCCCTTTTTTTGTTATCACATGAATAAGTACAGGCTCTTGCAGATATTTAATGTTGTTTAAAATATCAATTATGTGATTAAGATTGTGTCCGTCGATTGGTCCAAAGTATTTAAAGTTGAACGCCTCAAACAGCATCCCTGGAGTAATAAATGTTTTAAATGATTCTTCAGAACGTTTTGCAAATTGATATATATCCTCACCTATTTTGGGTAAAGACTGTAAAACTTCCTTAAACTCTTTTCGAAACTCCAGAAACTTTTTTGCTGAAAAAGTTCTGCTAAGAAGAGAGGATAGGGCGCCTACATTATTTGTAATTGACATATCATTATCATTTAATATGACAATAAGATCTTTGTGAAGATCTCCAGCCTGATTAAGCCCTTCATATGCTAAGCCAGCTGTCATTGAACCATCCCCAATTACAGCAATAACCTTTGAATTTTCATTTTTCAAGCTTTTTGAACATGCTATCCCAAGACCTGCAGATATTGATGTGCTGCTATGTCCTGCTGAAAATGTATCATATACGCTTTCACTTCTGCGGACAAATCCGGATAAACCACCATATTTACGAATAGTATGAAACCTGTTTCTTCGTCCTGTTAATATTTTATGTGCATATGCCTGATGTCCCACATCCCACAGCACTTTATCTTCTGGAGTATTAAACACATAATGAATAGCGATAGTTAATTCAACAACGCCCAGACTTGACGCCAAATGACCACCATTTTTAGATACAATGTCCACAATTCTTTTTCTAATTTCTGCTGCAATCCCAGGCAGATCTGATCTTAAAATATTTTTTAAATCTTGTGGATGATCAATTGTTTCCAATAAATTCAAATCTTATTTTACTCCTCTTTATAAAATGATTAAACCATTTGGTGTATTTCATTACTGATCTTTATGTGACGGGCAAAGAAATGTTTAGATAAAAAAGCAGCTATCTGTTTCTTGTCAGAATGTATTGTGCTATCTTACGAAGGGGATCTGACTTGCTGTCAAAGTTTTCAATCGCTTGTAAAGCTTTGTCTATAAGCTTTACTGCATATTTTTTAGATTTATCAATTCCCATAAGTAAAGGATATGTGTTTTTGCCGTGTGCAGCATCTGTCCCAACAGCTTTTCCCAATAATTTCGGATCACCTTCTATGTTTAAAATGTCATCAGTAACCTGAAATGCAAGTCCTATGTTTTTTGCATACAATTTTAACTGATCAATCTGGATTGGTAATCCATTTCCCAATATTGCACCTGAACATACTGATGCTTCAATTAAGGCTCCGGTTTTGAGGGAATGCATTTTTTCAAGATCAGCAAGGTTTATTTGCATTCCTTCATATGCAATATCTCTCATCTGACCTTCAATCATACCATTATGACCTGCAGCATTGGAAATACAGCTTATGACTTCAAGCCATTTTGTTGATAAGCAGAAATTAACATGATCATTATTTGACGCATAAGATGATGATAAAACTTGAAACGCTAATGTTAAAAGTGCATCACCGGCTAAAATTGCTGTTGCCTCATCAAATTTCACATGTGATGTGAGTTTTCCCCTTCGTAAATTATCATCATCTATTGCAGGTAAATCATCATGAATTAAAGAGTATGTATGTATCATTTCAAGTGCACATGCAGCTTTTAATACATCATCATTATACCCGTTTACAGCTTCAGCACCAGCAATACAAAGTATTGGTCTTAAACGTTTACCGCCTGCCATAACGGAATATCGCATAACCTCAGCAATGCGGTTGGAGTGTGAAGTTAAATTAAAAAATTCGTTTAAAGCGTTATTTACTTGCTTTCTTTTTAATTCTAAATACAACTTAAAGTCAAACATGCCTATAACCTAAAAATCATTATTAAAGTATACTTATATCTAAAATATTGCAAATACTATTTTTTATCCGTCCTTGGTATTAACAAATGGTTCTTCAATAATGTCATTGTTATGATCATTTAAAAGCATTGTAATTTTTTTTTCTGTCTCAGTAAGCTTTAAGGAACAATACTTTGAAAGTTTGATTCCTTCTTCAAATTTACTTATTGATTTTTCAAGAGAGAAATCTCCAGATTCAAGGTCTGAAACTATTTGTTCAAGTTTTTTTAATGCTTTTTCAAATGTTAGGTCAGCCATTTGCTATTCCTTAATAAAATATATAAAAATCAATATATTAAAATAATTTGTTAATGCAATACTTTAAGAAATTATTTGTTAAAAAATAAAAGGAAAAAGCTTGATCCTTTCCATAAAAATATAGAAAAATCACTATATTAAAACAATTTATTAATGCAATACTTTAAGAAATCGTTTTTCTACAGACTTAACGCTTAATTTACCTTTTTTTATTCTTTTTCATTTGCCTGATTAAACATGTTGTTTGAACTTTTCCTCGTAACTTTGCACTGAAGCATTCCTCTGTCAATAATAACTTCAATATCCTGATTTATTGAAATTTGTTTTTCATCTGTAACTACGTGCTTGCCCGGCAATGTTCGCGTAATACTATATCCCCGATGAAGAACTGAAGCAGGATTTAGAGCCTGTAGACTGTCTTTTAGATTATTAAGTTCAGCGTGTTTAGTGTTTATTATATTTTTCTGAAAATAAAAAAGATTATTAGTAAAAAATTTAAGCCTTTCCTCAATATTGCTTATCTTCATTAAGGGGCTGTTTGCATATATTCTTTTAGCCCTCAATTCAAGTTGTTCATGTTTTTGTTTATAAATATTGTTCATGGCTTTTGTCAATCGCATATTTAATTCATCAACCCTGAGCATGTAATCGCCAATTTTTTTCTTCGGATTTATCAATCTGCCAGATATTTTATTTAAACTTTGCCGCTGAAATTCAATATATTTGTCGAACCTGTTTTTTATGCTTTCTGATAGGTCTTTGCATCTTTTATGCAGCTCTTTTTTTAGAGGGACAGCAAGCTCTGCAGCAGAAGAGGGTGTTGATGCCCGAACATCAGCAACAAAATCTGCGATTGTGTAGTCAGTCTCGTGACCTACTGCAGAAACTACAGGAATTTTAGATGCAAAAGTTGCCCGTGCAACAATTTCTGTGTTGAATGCATAAAGATCTTCAAGGGATCCTCCGCCTCTGGCAAGGATAATAATATCAGTATTATTAAGTTTATTAAGTATTTTAAGGCTGTTTGCAATCTGCTGTTGCGACCCGTCACCTTGAACTTTGACCGGCATAATTTCAATATGAATATTGTTAAATCTTCTGTTTATATTTTCTATAAGGTCTTGTACAACAGCTCCTGTTGGAGAGGTAATAATGCTTATTTTTTTTGGTAAAAATGGCAGCTTTTTTTTATATTTTTCATCAAAAAAACCTTCAGAAGACAAACGCTTTTTAAGTTGTTCAAAAGCTGCCTGCAAGGCACCAACACCTTTTGGTTCTAAATGTTCAAATATTATTTGGTATGTTCCTTTTGGCGCATAAACATTGATTCTGCCAAGACCTGTAACATTCATCCCATCTTCAGGTAAAAATTTTAGATTGGTATTTTGATAACGGAACATGACAGCGTTCATTTGAGCACTGTCGTCTTTTATTGTAAAATAATAATGTTTTGAAGAAGGTATTCTGAAATTAGAAATTTCTCCAAATATCCAGACAAATGGAAACTTTTCTTCAAGTAGTTCTTTAATATTTGCAGTTAGCTGCGATACTGTATAAATTTGTTTTTTATGCATATAAGTAAATTATATTTGATAATTCAATAACGTCTGATAAGATATATTATGTAAACTTTTAGTTGAATTCAAAATTTTTCATTAATTTCATTATTAATTTTGTTATAAACAGTCTGTAAAGCAATATTATTTTCAACTGCAATTTTTTTACAGACCTCATATTCCGGCACAACTCTGATACTTTTATCAGGGTTAATAATTTTTTTTACCTTAATTGTTCCAAAAGAAGATTTCATATTAACTGTTTCACGAAAAAGAGTTTTTCTTTCAACTTCATAAGATCGTACACCAAGGGACGTTGTTTCAGATAATATTCGCTCAATTATAATTTTTTTTACATTTTCTTTGCATAAAACCTGTATCATTGTTCCAGGTCTGTTTTTTTTCATAAAAACAGGTATCCAATAAACATCCAATGCACCATCTTGAAATAACCTGTCCATAAGAAATCCATAAAGTTCAGGATTCATATCATCTATGCACGTTTCAACTAAATACAAGGATTCAAAATGATGAGTTTTATTTTTATCAGTATCTAAATGTCCAGTAATAATTCTTAATAAATTTGGAATAGATTTTAGATTACGTTTTCCTGCACCATATCCTACATCTTGTATTTTCATCTTTGGCATTTTGCCGAATGATTCAGACAAACAAGCTATTATTGCAGCTCCTGTTGGTGTTACAAGTTCAAAATCAATATCTGTTCCATAAACAGGAATATCTTTTAAGATTTCAACAGTTGCTGGTGAAGGAACAGGAATTATGCCATGCATTGATGAAACAAATCCTTTACCAAGAGGAATCTTTGATGCTATAATTTTTTGTATGCCAAGATGTTCAATGCAAAGCATTGTCCCTAAAATGTCAATTATGGAATCTATTCCTCCAATTTCATGGAAATGAACATTTTCTTTTAAGCATCCATGTATTTTAGCTTCAGCAACAGCTATTCTATCAAAAATGTCCAGGCTTTTTTTTTTTACACTGCAAGACAACAAACTTTTTTGAATAATACCTTTGATAGATGCATAGTCATTTGAACATTTTGTGTCTGATACATGTACAATAACTCTTTTGCCATTAATTTCTTTCCGTTTTTCTGATGAAACTTCTATATCAAAACCTGTTAAGGCAATGCTGGTTTTCAACTTATCATTGAGCCATTTTTCAGAAATTCCAAGATCAATAAGTGCTCCCAAAGTCATGTCACCGCTTATACCAGAAAAACAGTCAAAGTAAGCTATCATATTGTTTCCATTAATTCGTAATTCCTCTAATTTTTAATTTACCTAAGAATGGAGCCTGATTATTTCAAGTAATAGTTCAACTGTCCTGCACATATCATCAATATGAATTGCTTCGCGAACAGTATGACAATTCCGCATACCTGTACCTAAAATACCTGTAATAATATTGTTATTACAAAAAATATTTGCATCTGCTCCGCCTCCTGTTACTTTTGCTTCAAGTGTTCTTCCTATATTTGAGGCAGCATTAATTGCTGTTGTTACAACCAGATGATTTTTTTCAATATTTATTGCAGAAAAATCATTTTCAATATGTGATTCAAGATAAGGAAGCTTTGTATCAGAATTAAATCTATTGTATTTTTCCACAGATTCCTTAAATGATAAAACAATATTGTCTGTAATATTATTTAATTTTTCATTAGCGTGACTTCTAACTTCCCCTTTGACTACAACTAAATTAGGTACAATATTTGTGGCTATTCCTCCTTCTATTGTTCCGATATTGCAAGTTGTTTCATGGTCAATTCTTCCAAGTTTAAGCCTGGAAATTGCCTGACTTGCAAGTACAATAGAATTTATTCCTTTTTCAGGCGCAAGTCCGGCATGTGCGTCCTGACCGTGGATTTTGAACTTGAACCTGTTTGCTGCAGGAGCCTTTATTATTATTGAAGCTGTATTTTCCGTATCCAGTACATATCCATATTTTGCTTTGATAAGGCCAAAATCCAGATTTTTTGCTCCCAAAAGTCCTATTTCTTCGCATGTTGTAAAAACAAATTCAATGGGTCCATGTAATATATTATTTTCCTTAATTATCCGCATTGTTTCCAAAAATATGGCAATGGCGCTTTTATCATCAGCTCCAAGTACTGTATCGGTTTTACTTGTAAACATTCCGTTTTTACATGAAACAGATATTTTTCTTCCTGGTTCAACCGTATCCATGTGGGCAGACAAAAGAAGTGGCGCCGAATTAGTATTTCCATCAAATTTTACAATAAGATTGCCTGTATCACTTCCTGTTTTTTTATTTGAATTGTCATAGAAAGTTTCAGCACCAATCTGCTCAAAAATTCTTTTTATTTCCATGGAAACGGTCTTTTCTTCTTTTGAGACACTATCAATTTCAACAAGAATTTTGAATATATTTACCAATCTGTCTTTATTAACCAATTTATTATCCTTGTAAAATGTTGATAAAGTAAAAAAAATGTTGACAAAGCTTATCAAACTATTTTAGAAAAGCTATATATTTTTTTGGAAGTGCGCGGCTTACTGGTGAAGCCCTCGGACTTCAAATCCGATGTGGGGCGTTAAAACCGTCCCGGGTGGGTTCGATTCCCATGCACTTCCGCCATAACTTATTAAAATTATTGACCTTTTATTCACCATTTTGTATTCCGGAAGTGTTCCGGATTTTCCTTGAATCAATTTCAACCAAATTGTCATTTTGTCTATTAACTTTTGGTCTTGTCATCAAATCTAATTTTCTGGAAACCTCAAGTTTCCTGCATTTTTTAACCGAATCCAATCTATCATGCTCTGTCAAAATCTGTATACGGTTTAAAACATCATTTGAATATCTCTTTCCATGCGGTTTTCCTGTAATGATATTTTAGCCATAAAAAGATGGGTCTGTGGCATTTAGGCATATGATTAATTACATTTATTTGCTGATCTTCGGTCAACCATGAAATGGTTTTTTCCCTGAATATCATAATCTTCTTTTTTAGGGAACGCAGTCATTTCTGGAATGCGTTTTGGGTGATGGGTCAAAGCTGTAATTTAGCATGAATATCTAAACCAACTTCAACTTTATTAATCAACAGCCCTATGACAGTATCATGCATTTTTTCTAACTTCGAAAAGCAGATTGTTTTACGTGCTAACCGTTTGATCCGGGTTTTAAAATTTAAATTTTTCCGTTCAATTTTTTGTGTATTACTTTTGTCAACCTCATGTTTATCAGCCTCAAGGCAACGTTCATAAGGACCCCAATCATCAGTATAGTAACGTCTGATACCAAAAAAAGGATCAAGCAATGCCTTTAGCTGTTTGAATACAATGTCTTTGCGTTTTCCAAGTACATATGCGAGTATCTTGAACCAGCGTTGATTAGATTTCTTCTTCACAAATGACCATTACTCACCTATTTCCGACTCTTCACAGGCCAATTCTATCCTGACTCCCATATTTTTATCTGAATTTATAGTATGAAAATTGGGATTTACCTCGACAATTCTATCTGCTTTTTTTTAAAGTGCTAATAACTGTATTTTTGTTAATTTTAAGAACCCTTTGCAGTATCACGAATACCACTACCATTGATGACCATTTCAACAACTTGTTCCTTGATGCTCTGCTCATATGCTCTGCAGCGGTATTTCAGCATGAACGTTTTAGTTATACAATCTATATATTTTGGCTATATTTTGGCAACGGTAACGCTAAAGTACCAGGGGCGTTCCATCCAGATTTCATAATTTTGTCACTACCACAATTTGGGCAGATAATTTTTTGATAACATGTCATGTAAATAATATGTACATAAAATAAATATTTATTCAATAAATATTTATTGAATAAATTACATGTTTAGCCCATTACCCTGTTTTTTTCAGCTTGAATTTTAGCCTGCTTGACCTTCATCTTCATCTTCATTTAATCTACAAAATGATAGTGCTTTTCGTGGGGAAAAGAGTTCTATGAATTTGATTATTATTTGACTAAGATAGATTCCTGAAAGACTATCCAGTGGTACCTATAAAATTTCTAAA
>Ga0209345_10000928_pt1 | contig 37525 bp, 66 predicted proteins | sample Cruoilmetagenom7_FD_187294 | JGI IMG/M metagenome (GOLD analysis project Ga0209345, IMG submission 187294) | Oil polluted marine microbial communities from Coal Oil Point, Santa Barbara, California, USA - Sample 7 (SPAdes) (version 2) | ecosystem: Environmental > Aquatic > Marine > Oil seeps ...
AGATGGGGTTGGGGTGCCTCCTTACACAAAACTTTGACAAGTCAAACTTTTTAACTTAATCAGAAAACATAAGGAATAAATAAAATGCTAGAATTTACCACACAAAGCCAAGGCCTACTTAATGCCTTAAATAAGGTTGTCACGGTTGTGGCAAAGAAGAACACAATGCATATTTTAGACACTGTTAGAATTCAGGTGTTTAAAGGAGCTTTAAAACTAACCTGCACTAATTTGGAAGAACACATCACATACAAAATTTATACTGATGAGGAGAATGCCGAAGGTGAGGCAGTAGTGGAAGCGCACCTACTCCTTAAAATAATCAAGAGGTTTAAGAAAGGGGAAAAGGTGTGGGGCTATGTTAAAGACAATGAGCTGGTGATAAGGAAGGGGGATACCAAACTATCTCTACCCACTTTCCTTGACTCTGACTTCCCCGAACCTTTAAAAAATGAAAAGACTGACACCTCTTGGCTAGAGGCAGAAGATTTAATGAAGTCTATTAAACGTTGTAACCATGCTATGGCAGACGATGACGTGAGGTACTACCTCAATGGGATGTTGTTTGAGTTTGAAGACAGAAACCTTACTTTGGTGGCAACAGATGGGTATAGGATGGCTCTGGATAAGGTAGCCATGCAAGATGGTGTGGAAGATAAACAGCTTATTATTCCCATAGCGGGGGTTAAATTAATTCAGAAGGTGTTTGCTAAAGACACTGTGAGTTTGGGGGTTAGGGTGTGTGCTAACCACCTTACTATAAGCTCACAGTTTTGCACTGTGAGCTTGAAGGCCGTAGCTGGGAGGTTTCCAAATTACAGGCAAGTTATTCAAAGTAAAAATGCAGCGGAGTTAGCTGTTAACAGGCTGGAGATTTTGGAAACTGTTGGTGATACTCTCGCCTTGAGTTCGGACAAATATCCAAACGTACATTTTGAAGGAGGTAAGCACGACCTGAAAATACACAACAAACCTCTAAAACCTAAAGTAGAGGCTAGGCACCTCTATAAGCAAGGCAGGGGTGTAGAGACGCTACAGCTAAGTTTTAACGCCGTGTATTTAAAAGATGCGCTGTCTGTATTAGCTCGGGACGAGGTTTTTATAGAGGAAGGGTTAGGGGACAACAAGATACAAATACAGGAAGGTGATTTCAGGGTCATTATCAAGGGTAAAACCCCTTCTAAGAGTAAATAGTTTGACACGTCAAACTTTCTATAAGGGAAAAGTTATGAGTGATTTAAAGCATCAAACAGTGGCAGAGTTAGAGGCAAGTCTACTGTCTTGTGAGAAGTACATTAAAAACTTGTCTAGCAATTTAGCTGGGCAGAAAGAGAGACATAAATGGATAAAACACTACCTCTTTGAGAAAACTCCGCAGGAGTTGTCTATTACAGAAATAGAGAAGAGGCTTGGACACAAGGCTATAATTAAGCCTTAACCAAGACCATTTGGCAACCCTCCAACTATCTGGTAAACTGTCAAAACTTAAACAGAAGGATTTAACATGCAAAAATTTAAAAATGGGCAAGAAGTAGAAGTTATCATCGGTGGGAATACAAAGGATTGTTGGTACATAGGTCAGACGAGAAAAGGTAAGCACACAGTGGAAGACACCCTCGGCACTAGGCACGCTGTGCCGGATCACACCATAAAGGCAGAACCAATAACCACCTACACTCCTCACACGCCTAAAACGTTTCCTAAAACTTTGTGTTGGGTAAAGCCTAAAGGCTTTAAATTCCCTTGTAGGTTAGTGTCTGAGATCCACAGCGAGGTTGTGCAGTTAGGTACGGATTCGATTACTTGGGATAGGTTGTTAGAAAATTATGAAATTTCTACAGACGGTTGTGAGACTTGGCAAAAAGCTGGAGCTAAGGTGAATTAAAATGAACTACCAACATGACGAAGATTACAGAAGGGAATCTTTTATCAATAAATTTATGTCTGACGTATTCGAGGAAGAAGAAGGGTTTGAGTTAGTTACCGAGGACGGGACTAGCCACTACACTTTCGCAGAAGACATATTGCCCAAGGTTTTAAACAATGCGGAGTTGTTTGAAAAGGTGACGCTTGCCGTAGTAAATTCTCGTGATTATGAGGAAGAGAACCTCGCCTTCGCCAAAGTCTTTTATAACGTAGCGGAGGAATTAGCAGATAAAGTTTACACCGAAAATTTTAAACCATAAGGGGTACCAGCCGTGAAAACAGCAAAGGTAAACGGGGAACTTAGAGACCTAATGTATAAGGCAAATACAGGGATGTACACCCACTGTAAGTCTCCACACCTTAATAAGTGGGGGCAGTTTGGGGCTGATGTTTATACAGTGGACGGGGACCTGAAGCACATAGTGTTGGTTGGTACCTCTCAAAATGGCTCTACCCTACCAAGTACAACGACTGTAATCACTGCAGAGCAATATGCCCAGCTAGCCTCGCAGTACGACCCTTACAACGAGATAGAGTTTCACCGCGCCGTTATGAAGGCGCTAGGATTTGAGTAATTTTAAACCATAAGGAGTAACAACGATGAAAACAAAAAAAAGTAAAAGCCTACCTCTGTGCTAAAAGGGCAGAGTATTTACCAGACGAGTTAGAAATAAGTTTTGATAAACCTGGAAACATCACTTACTCAACATGGGTATTGGTGAAAGAAATTCAGGTAGAAGTACCAATCCTTACCCAAGCCGAAATGGACGGGTTTTTGAATGTCGCGGAAGTGGGAGATCTGCAGGAAAGGAAAAAACAGGTACTAGCCAAAGCCTCAGAAGTGGCGCAGGCTATTGACGACAGAATTGCAACATTAACCAGAATAGAACACAAACCCTAAGAAAACCAGAAAACCAAAACCAAAACATAAGGAATAACACCATGAATACTTTACAAAAAGCAGTAATAGAGCAGTTAGATGTAGACGAAGACGAGCTGCAGACAACTTTAAAAGATATTTGCAATCACGGCGCAGATGCAGGCTTTAGCGGATTCATCTATTACAGTGAAACCACGGAGTTTTACCAAGATAACAAGGCGGACATACTGACAATGGCCGGGGAGATGGCCAGCGAGTTGGGAACCAGCCTCAGTGAGATGGTGGCAGGGTTTAACTGTTTAGATTACACAGCTCAGGAAGTGGATGAGTTTCTTCTTTACCCAGAGGAAGGTGAAGACTACACGACCTTTGAAAACGCATTCGCTTGGTTTGCCTTAGAGCATACTGCTCTGGCTTTGGTGGATGAGGAGGGCTAGATAAAGTTAGCACTCAGTCTAGTAAAACCGTCTGGATGTGTGCTAGCATTAATTCCATCGAGTTACCAACATACAGATGCCATCGAATTGGAGCCTATACCTGTTGACACCTTTGTTACGGCGAAGGTTCATACCAAACTGATTAGGGTAGAGAAATAGTGGCAATTCATTTTATGACCGAGCAGCATACGTTTATTCGATTAGATAATGTTCCTGTAGACGAAGCAATCAGAAAAATTAAGGAGTATGTAGAACAAGCGCCTACCTATGGCTTTGTTGGTTGTTCAGGCGAGCATGGGGAAAAGACTTACCAGTGGAAGCCAGAGGATGACTGGGAGCCTTTGGTGCGGCGTATTTTAGCTTAATAAAATTACAATAAGGAGAACACCGTGGAATTTTGGGTGAAATTAATAAAAGTGAAAGAAACGAAAGATCAAGACGCTAGAGACAACCTTTACGCCAACTGTACTCATGTATCAGGTAGCTACTGGCTGTTTGAGGGTGACGAAGACTACCTTGATGAGGGTATTGATTTTAAGGTTATCGGGGCAGATGCTATTGAAGGGTATGACGACCTTTCAGGAAGTGAAATAAAAAGCATGGTTGAAGAGGCCTATAACTAAAAATTAAGCTAGCAACATAAGGAATCCCACCATGAAAAAGATATGCACCCACGAAGGTTTTGACATTTATTTTCAAGCTCAAAAAGAGCACACCACATTGAGGGAGCATTTTGTCCGTGAATGTGGTTGGTCTAAGGAAGCTTACAAAAACCTAAAAGATACTGAGCCAGCGTGGTTTTGCGCTCATGTCGTAGCCAAGAAAGAAGGCGTTATTTTAGGCGAAGATTATCTTGGTTGTTGTTGCTATGAGTCTGTTGAAGAATTCTACACAAAATACTTTGACGATTATTTCAAAAGTATGATTCTGAATTGTATTGAGCAAGCTAGTAAAACTTTACCAAAAATCATAAGAGGGTTAGAGGTGAAGCGCGACGGACTGACTAAAACTATTGCTGCTTTGAAGGAGTCCGAAAATGTTTAAAACAACTGATATGGAAGATGCAATGTGCATTTGGGAGGCGCTTCTTGAAGACAGGGAGTTCTGCAGAAGCACAGGGGAAGACAGTGCTTACCTTGATAAGCGGTTAGTTATAGGAGCAGCAGAAATGCGTAGGCTGGTTGTCACCACCTTGTTAAAACCAATTCAAGCCGGTTGGGCGGAAGTTAAAGACGACTTTCCAGACAGCTTTGACTTGGATTTCGTTCCATTTTTCTTAGACGAAGCTCAAGATTTTTCCCATCGTCAAACCAAGATTGGTCTATGACCGAGGAAGAGGGTGTAGAAATAGCTCAGGCTGTTTTAGAGGATTGGGAAGAGGTGAGGTAGTTATGCCAAACAGAGCCACAAGGGTCTACGTATACAACTTCGAGCACATTAGAGAGAGGGAGGAGACGAACGCAAGTGTTCAAAGTTTAGTAGAAAGAGCAGGAGTAGAAATAGCCAACAACCTCGCCATGCCGGTTCAAATAGAAGACTTAAATGGAAACATAATGCTTTCTAACAAGGAGCTGACTAGGTTGGCTTGGGAGTATATAGACAAACAACTAGTTAAATAAAACCATAGACCATAAGGAAAATAAAATGCCAGAATTTATAAAATTTCAAACAGCTTTACAGAGCCAGTTGGACAAGATGTCAGAAAGCGAACTGCTTTCTACCGACACAGATAAAGACCAACTCTGGAACGCTTATCTTGGTAGTTTCCGGCCTGAAGACAACCCAATTTACCGAGAAATGACGGTTCATGATTGTCAGTGCTGTAAGCAATTCATACGCGCCGTAGGCGGTGTGGTGGCCTATGTGGATGGTGAGTTGGAGACTATCTGGAATATCACGGTAGATCCTATGTATCAGCCTGTGGTGGACGCTTTAGACGACCTAGTTAGGAGCAACCAGATTACAGGGCCGTTCACTTACGAGCAAAGGAAGGTAGGTACGGCGCAGAATCACCAACAACTGGAATCGGGGGAGGTAAAGGTATGGTGGCACTTTCACTACACCTTACACGCCAAGTTCGTGAAAGCAGACTCCGGGCCGTACAAGTCACAGATATTAGGCAACTACGATGTATTGAAGCGAGGGCTGGAAGAGCTGACCCTTGAAGCTATATGCACCGTACACGACTTGTGTGAGGACAACTCTCTGTACCGGGGGGCGGAGTACCTACTTGCTGTGAAGGGGTTTCTCAGTGCCGCACAAGCTTACCAAGCCACACTTAAACAAGAAGCCTTCTTGTGGGAGTATGCTTTTAAACCTATAGGCCAGAACAGGTTCAGAAACACAGCCATAGGCACCCTTGTGGTGGACTTATCCGAGGGTATGGAGCTGGAAGCAGCAGTACGGAAGTTTGAAGCAATGGTGGCCCCGCAAAATTACAAGCGGTCATCCTCCTTGATTACCACGGCCATGAAGGATAAAGCGGCCAAGAGAGTAGCTGAACTGGGAATTGAAAACTCACTTCAACGCAGGTTTGCCCACGCCGATGACATCACCATCAATAACGTTAAGTACGCAGATCGCAGCGTGCAGAGGGCGCTTGGTGTGCTGGACGTGCTTGACGATGTGGTTGTGCAGAAGGTCGCCCCTAATGCTGAGGCTCGGCAGGTATGTATAGAGGACTTCCTTCAAAACATCATGCCTAAGTGCGACCGCATGGAAATGTATTTAGACAATGGGCTTTCTGGAAACTTGGTCAGCCTGGTTGCGCCGGCAGATGCGTCGGCCCCTAACATTTTGAAGTGGGATAACAATTTCTCATGGTCTTACAAGGGGGAAGTCACTGATTCGATGCGGGAGCGCGTTAAAAAAGCAGGCGGCAATATCAATGGAGACTTGCGCTTCTCTATCGAGTGGAACCACAACAGCGATAACCAGGATGACTTAGACGCCCATTGCCAACAACCTTTTGGACTAAAAACTATTTACTTCGGAAACGCTAACCAGATTCACGCCAGTTCTGGGATGTTGGATGTGGATATTACGGAACCTGGGAGAAAAATAGCTGTAGAAAATATTGTTTTCTCAGACAAGCGCAAAATGCCCGCCGGGGACTATGCATTTCTGGTGCATAACTACGCTCACAGAGACGGCGCTTCCGGGTTTAAAGCAGAGATTGAATTTGACGGCAAAATACATTCTTACGAGCACCCTAGAAGTCTAAGGCAGGGGCAGAAGGTAGAAGTCGCTACGGTAACCGTCGATAAAGATAAAAAGTTTCAATTAACTAGCGTCTTGCCTAGTGCACAAAGCAGCCGGACAGAGTGGGGGATTGCTACGCAGAAGTTTCACCGCGTGACAATGGTGATGGACTCTCCTAACCACTGGGATGGCCAGACCAAAGGCAATAAGCACTGGTTCTTCATGCTTGAGGGGTGTAACAACCCAGAACAGGCACGAGGGTTTTACAATGAATTTTTGAGCGCTGAACTTCACGATGACCGCAAGGTGTTTGAGGTTCTTGGCTCAAAATTAAAGACTCCGTTAGCTTACAATCAGCTATCCGGGTTAGGGTTCTCTTCTACACAGCGCAACTCAGTGATGTGTAGGGTGAGTGGTGAAGTAAACGGTATTTTTAAAGTTAATTTTTAAGGAAAAGACTATGAATATTTTTGCACAAGCATCAAGACAAAGACTACGGTTTCACTACGAGGGGGTAGGAAGCGTAGACCTAGAAGACCTTTGGGCAATGCCTTTAACTGCGCTAGACAATTTAGCGCAAGAAGAAAATAAGAAGGTAAAAGTTTCTGAAGACGAGAGTTTCCTTCGTACTACTAACAAACCTAAAAATACTGAAGCACTTTTGAAGCTGGAAGTTTTGAAGGTAGTAATAAATACCTTGCAAGACGAAGCTGAGGAACGTTCTAAAGAGAAACAGATAAAAGAGCAGAAAGAAGAGCTGCTTGAACTGTTAGCCCTTAAGAAACGCGCTAAGAAAGAAAGTCTCAGCGAAGAAGAACTGCAAAAACAGATAGACGCTTTATAGCGTCTATTCAACCCGCCTAAGCCGGAGAAGTTAAAATGGAAGTTTACAGCACAAACGAGGAAGAGTGGACGGAAGATTACAGCGTAATTGAAGAATACCTTTCAGGTTGTAGTCAAATAGGCGGGACTGAGATCTTTACCGGTACGGCGGTGCCCGCCAAGCACGGTGATTTTATTAACGTAGAGAGGGTGCTGGAAGAAGTAAAGGACGCTGCTTTCGAGAACTACTGGGAGCACACAGAATTTTATCTTGAAGATGTAGAGCAGCAAAAGCTAGATGACTTAAAGGCTGTGTTAGTCCAATGGTTTGATAAAAATTTAAAACAGCCTGACTTCTGGAAGGTTATTAACATTGAAGCGACTTTGAAGGAGTAAATAAAATGAAAGGCGACACAGATATTTTTGACCTGCGGAACAAGTACCGTGAACAGATTCACAGTAAGTTCAATGTCCAGAACAAGTTCAACAGCGTAAAGGCAATTTCCTACAGTAAGAAAATACATCCACGAGGAGGTGTTTATAAGAGAATATTCAAGCTTTATTTGTAGGAAAGTTTGACGTGTCAAACTTTTAACTAGAAACATAAGGAACCCACATGAAAACAAAACAGCAAGCCAGAGAGTACGCAGCGAAGCTGTACTACGAATTGGCCAGCACCGCACATGATAAAGACTTCGGCTTTGCTTCTCACGTTACAGATAAAGACAAAGACGAGTATGCGTCCAAGCAGTTGGAACTCGCCAACCAGATAGAACGTGGAGAACTTGACCACATATTTTCTATACAGCAAAGCATGCATTATTTTTTAACCGGGGAGTGCGTTCCCCTCCTTAAATCGGAACGACAATGAAAAAACTACTTCTTATAGGGCTTCTGGCTTTCCCTATTCACGCTATTAGCGCTGATTTGATAATAGGCGGCTGGTCGTATCATCCGAACGATGGTTATCGTGACGGTGCAAAGGCAATACCTTACAACAACAAAAATAAATTAATTGCGCTGGATGTGAACAACTTTATTATTGCAAGCTTTAAGAACTCTTACTACTACCATACTAAAGCAGTTGGCTATGAGTTTAAATTAAATAAATACCTAGGAGTTATGACGTTACTAACTGACACCTACGAAGATGTTACTCCGGTAAAGGTAGGTTCTGCCAATTTAATGGGAATACTTACGTTAACAGCGGGGCCTGTTTTTATTATGTTTGTACCTAGTGAAGTCTATACTTTGGCGTTTAGGTTTGACATAAGTACTAATTTGTAATCATGTAGTTGTTACAGGGAAAACTTAAACAGTTAAATTACTTTCTAAGGAGTTTAATTATGAAGACAGTAGAGATTGAAAACAAAAGGTTAGCCGTGGAGTACAAAACTAACAGTGGTTTGAGAACCTTGGCTTCTTTTGGAGGTAGGAGGTACACTCAAGGCTTAGGGTGCGATGTATACAACGTTGATGATGGTGAGCACATTGCCTTAGTACTAACCTCAACAACAGGAACTATCTTTAAATCCACTACAATCATCAGCATTGAGGAGTATTCTAAGATAGCTGATTTGTACGACCCCTACCATGCAGGACGTTACCATACTGCGTTATTAGTAAGGTGTGGTGCTGAGAACATACTTAAAATTTTGTAAGGAGAGGTACAAGTGGCGTTAAATAAAAAGATGTTAAGGGCTATCGCAGATAACCCAGAACAGTACCGTGAGGCAATGCTGTCAAAACACCAAGCTGATATAGTAAAACTTATTGAAGTAAGCGTAACTATGACGACGCGCGATCTGGCAACTATGAAAAACGTCAGTGTACAAAACGGCTCTCAACAGTTAAGAATATTGTGGAGGAAGGGGTACTTAAAAAGGGAGGAATTGGTAGACGAGTCTGGCGGACTTTATCATCAGTATTATTCCGCTATTTAATAGGAGGGGCGTATCCGAAAGGTTTTAAAGAGAGACTATAAAGAGCTGATTTGGTTAAATACTTAAGGTGGTTAGTATGCTTACAGAAGAGAATTTTCTAGTAGTGTTAGCGGTACTATTTGCACAAACTCTAGTAATAATCTGGGTGGCAGGAAGAGTGGACGCATGGGCAGAAGGAGAGGACTACGGGGATAAGCTTACACCAAAGGAATACCCTGAGGTTACAACTCACGTTCCTTACACGCCTGAAACTTTCCCTTTCGGGGAGGTCTGGGTAAGACATAAATACAAAGGTGGTGTATTCAAAGTAACGGGCCTTACTCACATCGTAGTAATAACCGGGCGTTCAGGATACGGATATAGGGATTTGCTTAACCAGGCTGAAATATCCTTAGACGGTAGAAAAACTTGGCAAGTAGCTGGAATTTTAAAAAGGGAAATAATATGGGTGTAGAAAATAATGAATGTGTAATTGCCACCACTTGGAACAGTGAGGCAATGGGTAATATTAAGCAGTGGGTATTAACCCTATCTGAGCAAGAGCAGTCCTTATTTGTTTTTGTACCGGGCCTTACCAACGGTAAAGAAACCTTATTTCTAGCACCTTCTGGCAGTAAGAAAGGATGGGATATGGATAAGGAAGTAAAGCACCTAAGAGACGTAATAATAAGTTACATCAAGCTTTATGATTACGAAGACGGTTCCAGCCCCTTTACCTGGGTAGAGGTAGGTTACGGCGAGTATGGGCAGAAGGTGTTAAGAGGTAACTGTAAGAATGTGTATGGCGATGAAGACTACGCTGTGTAAATCTAGTATTAGGAGAAATAAACAATGTTAAATAATTTAATGAAAGGTGGTTTAAGTATTACTGTTGTAGCGGCTTTGGTAATAGCTGTTATTTGCTTTGTACCGCTGGTTGCACTTTGGTGTATTAACAGTTTAGCTGAGTTAGGTGGGTCAAGTTTTTACATCGACCATAACTTATATAACTACTTTGTTGTTTTTGTTGCTGTGTTTTTAGTTCGTGGTGGTAGTTCTTAACGTCGCTGTGTAAGCCTAATATCAGAGGGAACCAAAATGTATAACTATGAAACAGAGAAGAAAAACATTTTCACAGAGTCTGGGCAGGTAATGTTTCTGCAGATTCGTGACAATGTAAACGAACTGGTAACCCAAGCTGGGGCAGTGCGTTTGCAGGAAGCAACCTCACAAGTAACCGGAGATTATTGGCGCATGATGGCTTGCCTAGACCGTATGGTAGAGCTAGGTGAGTTGAGGGAAGTTACAGGCCCTGATGTTGCGGGACAACATAGGATTTTCACAAAATGAGACTGATATTATTAATAACCCTACTCTTAGTAGCAGGCTGTTCAGACAACGTAGTACCAAGACAATTTTGTTCCGAAGAGCAAAGAAAAGAAGCCTCTAACTTCGTCATCCTCTGCGCAGAAGCCGCTAACCCTATGAGCGATGAAGAGCCAGAGGACATGCTTATACAGTGCCAGAAAACGGCGGAGGCTTTGATTTGTGAACAAGGGTTTAAGTACCTGTCAAAGCTTTCAGTAACAAAGTCTGTTGCACGTTCCTGTAAAACTGCGCGAACTGTAAAAGAAAAGAAATTTTGCGGAGTTAAGCCATGAAATATTTTGTTTCTTATTCACACTCTACTGAAGTGCCCTTGTCTTCAGGCGGCGTAAGGATAAAGTCAGGGAACGGTATGGCAGAGCTAATACTAGACTCAGATATTACCAGTTACAGTACTCTTCAAGACATAGTTGATCATCTGGAAACGAAACACGGTTTTGACACCGTGGTTATTGCTAATTATATAAAGTTGGGGGTGTAGAGGTGAAAACAATTTATAAGTACGAAATAAGATCAACTGACGTTCAGGTTGTTATGATGCCAGAGGACGCCAAAATTTTAACGGTGCAAACTCAACACGGCACTCCGTGTTTGTGGGTTGGGGTGGTGGTCGAGAACCCTGAAAAGGAAAGAACAATAAAAATATATGGTACAGGCCGCTGTCTACCAGAAAACCCTGGTGAATATATTGGGACATACCAACTAGCCACTAGAGGTAGAGGTTTAGTCTTCCACGTTTATGAGTTGAGGAAGAGTGGTGCCTTATGAAACTACCCATAGATTACAAAAAATCTCACTGGTCTGTCAGGAAGCAAGCCAGAGAGCAGTACGTTGAAGAGCAAGAAGGGAAGTGCTGGCATTGCGCAGAACCTCTTAACGGCCCTCCAGCGGAAGATATTGCGCGTAAGAAAATTAATTGGAAGCTGTTCCCAAGTGGGTTTACAAAATGGCCGGTTCATTTACACCACGACCATAACACCAACTTAACCATAGGCGCAGTGCATAGTAAGTGTAACGCTGTCTTGTGGCAGTACCACGGAGAGTGATAAATGAAAAATAAATTAATTGACATTGCAGAGTTAAAGGTGGGTGACAAGGTTTGCTACCAACCTGAGCACTACGCCGAAGATCAATATGAAAACGGCAAAATTAAGGAGATTCCAGACCACACTGATGAAGCTGTCAGAGTCGTGTACCACTGCTGCGGTAGATGGGCTGACTACATGAACTACACCAGCGCGTTAACTAACCTTCGAGATCTAACCCTTGGATGGAGGCATTAAGTGGTGAAAAAATCAGATGTAGTTGAAGACGTGGTTGTAAGCTTCAGAGAGAGGTTGATACCCAAAGCTACGGACTTCTGCGTAACGGCGCATAAAGACCAAGTGAGAAAATACACTGGGCTACCTTACGCCACACACCCTATAGCTGTCTCTAAACTTGTAGAGACAGTTACAGACAACCCTTACATGATCGCAGCCGCACTACTACACGACACAGTAGAAGACACAGATGCTACGTTGGAGCAAATTGAGAAAGAGTTCGGGCCTATTGTTTGTGAGCTGGTTGAAAACTTAACAGATGTTTCAAAGCCGGAAGATGGAAATAGGGCGGTTAGGAAAAATATTGATTTAGAGCACACTGCGCTAGCTTTGCCTGCGGCTAAAACAATCAAACTTGCTGATTTAATAGATAACGCTCACTCAATAGTTTCTAGGGATCCAAAGTTTGCAGCGGTGTACATGGTTGAGAAGCAGGCACTCTTGGAAGTTTTAAAGGAGGGAGATCAACGCCTTTACATTACAGCGCAAGGTATTGTTAATGACTACTTTGCGGAGTTTGGAGAGCCTAAGTGAAAAAATCAGTAACAACAAAAGAACTCCGCGAGCTCTTAGATTACGACAAAGACACAGGCATCTTCACCTGGAAGAAGCGAGCAGGGCCTAGAGGTCTTAAGGGCGCAGTTGCAGGCACGGTTAAAGATACTGGTTACTTGAGTATCACTATCAAAGGTAAGGAGTACTCAGCACATCGTCTGGCATGGTGGTACGTTTACGGCGAGATGCCTAAAAAAAGTGTAGGCCATAAAGAGTCTGACAGACTGGACAACAGTATAGAAAACCTCTACCTAAGTACAAACAGTAGGCAGTACAAGAACACTAAACTAAATACCAACAACACGTCAGGGTTTACAGGGGTAAATAGGAAGCCAAGCGGGAAGTGGCAGGCCAGGATAAAGGTGGATGGTAAATCCATCTTCTTAGGCAGCTTTGAGGATAAGAAACTAGCTATTGAGGCCCGCAGGGATGCTAATAAGAAATACGGGTTTGGAGCACAAGATGAAGCCTAAGTTTGATTTTACTTTACAAGAAATAGGGATAGACGCTCTATGTCAGGTAACCAGGAGGTCTACGGGAGTTTTCTTCCAAATGTTAAAACACATGGACATGGACAACGATGTTCGCATCAGCTCTTTAAATAAAGAAGAGGTTTTGGAAAACATAGGTGCCACAGCCCTGACTAGTCTAAAGGCGCTTGAAAGGTACCTACAAGAGCTTGTGGATCTTGGTTGCCTCTATAAAGCGTCCGTAGACATTTATGAGGTGAGCCCCTTGGTAGTCTACAGAGCTGAAACAGGAGAGCTGACCATACGGAGAGAAGGCCTGGACATGCTTTTACCATCTTGTGGTAAACAGGCTAAACTGTTCTTTGAGTTAGTTAAGTGTATGCGGTGCACTAACCGTGCGGACCTCAGTAAGGTTCCTAAGTCAAAACTCTTGCAGGCCATAGGGGTGTCGGAGACGGCTCAAAGGTCAGTAATATATGACCGCCTGGCCCCGCTTATAGACAAAGGGGTTATAGTGCGAGTAGGGTTTATGGAGTACATGGTAGAGCCAGATATAATCTGCCGAGAAGGAGACCTCAAACAAGTAAAGTTTAACAGAGTAGAGTTTTACAAATACCGTAAGGCAGTGAAGAAGTCCAAGTCTGTTGCAGTTGAAAAGTCAGAGGGGCCTGTAGAATCTAAAATTAATAAACTACTCTGCAGGCCTTGGTAGGCCTAACTAAAGGAGAAGGATATGCAAGACCTGTTTAAGGAAATAACAAGATTTAACACAGCGTTTGGAAACAAGGTAGGGGATATTTCTCGTATCGATTCTCAACTCTACTTAATCAAAGAGGAGTTTCATGAGTTGGAAGCAGAAATACATACCCATGGAGGTAGTCGCCCTCAGAATGTACGAAAAGAAGCGTGTGATCTAATAGTAGTAAGCGCCGGCCTCTTGGACATCTTAAACCCAAATTGGGCGGAGAGCTACACTGCCCCAGGCAAGACCCCCAGACACTGCATCCCCCTGCTTAGGGGGCTTGTCACGATGGTATCTAACAACGTTGATGGCGCAAGGGCCAAACACTTAAAACGAATTATTCAAGTCTGTTGCGGGGTGATTGAAGGTTGTGGAGGGAAGGTACGGGAGGATTTGAGCATCGTTAACGCGTCTAACTTCTCAAAGTTTTGTGAACATAGCGAGGAGGTTGCTAAAACGTCAGCACACTATATTGAGTTGGGAGTAGAAACAGTTCTTAGGTGCGAAGACGAGGAGTTGGTAGCTTTTATTAGTAAGTTTAATCAAGAAGGTTCTGACGGGAAGGTTTACACAAAAGGTAAACTGCTAAAGCCGGTAAGCTATAGGCCTGCTGTTTTAAAGTGAGGGTGTTGTGAAAAGAGAAATTAGATTAGGAGATTGATAAAATGAAAGAAGACAAACGTACCACCGAAACTGAAAAAACCGCCGAGGTAGAAGGTCTGAACGAACGTCTGGTTATGTTGAGTGACATATTACCTATTCTTGAGGAGTTCTGTGAGCTAGATGGTGATAAATATAAAGAAACTAGAAAGCCCACGCACGGCTCGTGTTGTACTTGCCAAGATTGCGGCCACGACCATGACTCTTGTGTTTGCAATCACAACGAGATCGTTAAGTTGTTATCCCTGCTGCCTAAATTTGAGTTGAGTGATGCTAAGAAAGCAACATAACGCTTAAGTTAAAAGGCGGGCGCTTTTGCCCGTCCATTTTTCAACGACTTGTTATACGCAAGGATTAACTATGAAGATAATTAGAAATTACAAGGTTTCAGCGGTATACGATAGTGGTTTTGAAGTGAACGCTGTTGTTGCCTGCGAAAACATTGAAGATGCTTTTGCGCTGTCAGGGTTTGATGAAGATGATTATTCCGAGCAAAGGGCTTCATATATAGGCGTTTCTACTTACACAGAGCCAGCTTTAATATGCTGCGAGAGCGTATAACAGCGAATTAACAGGAATAAAATTAATCTGGAGGTATTTAATGGACGCTTATAGAGAAGTAGACAATGCGCACGAAGACGAAGCAGAAGAGTATTATCAGCAAGAATGCTTCGTGGTTGATTTCGTCAAGGATATGTTTGAAAAAGGCGAGGCTTATTATGACGGCTATCCTTGGTCAATCCAGGGCGATATTATCCCCGGACTAGATAGTGATGTTGTAGCTGAATTTGTAGCAACGATTATTACAGAAGAAGATCAGGTGATTATCGATAAGGAGAAAAGAGAAATGCACAGCATTATAATTGATGCCGCAAACCATCTAGCAGTAGAGATATGGCAAGTGAGCAAAGAAGTATAAAACACTTACAAAAGCTTAAAACTACTTACAAAAGCTTAAAACTACTTACAAAAGCTTAAAACTACTTACAATACAGGAAAATACTTACAATACAGGAAAATACTTATGAAAACTAAAAAAGAAGGGCGTACATTATAGTAAGCAAGTTTCTATCTAGCGTTTCTGACAATTATCTATTTGCACAAACCATAATGGCAAGCCACCTTAAACCTGGCAATGTAATTGTAGGCAACTAACAGCACTATTAAACGTAAACGTTAAAGGCGGGCGCTTTTCCCGTACATTTTTAATGACTTGATATGTGAAAGAGGGGATGGCATGGAAAACTTTAAATCTGATATAGAAATAGACAATGATGCACCAAAATCAGCAGTCACGTATTGCATGTATGGCTACGGTGATGAAATGCAGGGGCTATACTTAAACTGTGAAAGACAGTTTTTTGATGGTAGAGAGAATAAATGGGTTGGTCTTGACTTGATCGACGACTATTGCCATAACCATAGGCGGCTAAAAGATATTCGTAGTATAAACGGATTGAAAAAGAGAATAAATGTATTGAAAAAGCAAATAAATAGGTATAGTACTTATGACTCAGTTAAAAAAGCTAACCCTCTCACAGAGTTTACTCTTGAAACGTTTCCTAAGGGTGTTGTTTGGGTAAGGGATAGAGCCAACCCAAAGGACCAAGCTGTGGTGACTTTTATTTCTGGTAAATTTGTTACAGCGAACGGCTCTTCTGAACATATCTTGGGTTACGAGGTCCTTAAAGAACAGTTTGAAATGTCTTTAGACGGCAGAGAAACCTGGGTGCCTGCCGGAGTGGTGAATTAATGAAACGAATACCAGAGATACTATTGTTGTTAAACCTCGCCGCCGAACTACAGTTTTTGTACAACGCCGATGCGTCCCCACTCATTTACCTAAACCTATTTTTCTGTATAGGCCTAGGCGTCGTGATTGGGTTTAGATTAGACGCAGCAGGCTACGTGGAAAAACAAAATGATGGGTAACTTAAACAGTGCTCTTATTTTATTAGACAGAGCCTTGGAAGAAATTGAAACCGGTTTTGTACGTTGTGAAAATTGCGGGGAGCAAGAATACACAAAAGATTTGGATTTTGTAGACGACATTAAAGCGGCTAAGTCTGAAATATTAACTTTGTTGGGTAGAGAGATATGAGAATATTAGCGATAATTTTATTAAGTATTTGTATAGGGATAGCCATAGGCAACTATGCAATGTTTGATTCTACTGGCTCTTATTTTTTAAATATGGATGCGTGGTATAACTCTTTGCCTGTAACAATATTTAATGTGGTACTGGTCGTTGTACTATCTATTTTAGAAGGGTAAGCCGTTATGCGTAAGAAATTTAAAATAATGTACCCGCAAGACCACCCCCGACCCAGACAAAAGTTTGACGATATAACTGGTAAAACAGTAGGGTGGGTGCCTGTAACCGAATGTAAGGAAGACCGCTGGCACCTTGAGGCGTTTGGGGACGGTAACTGGCCAGACGGGACATACGAGCTTTGCGGCCCAAAGGTACAAGGGAACCCTGAAGGCTTTGATGAGCACGTGTTGGTTCCTCACAGTGAGGCAACGCAATATGAGGGGGTAGGAAGAACCTATCACGGGATACGTGAATTTTTAGAAACCTTAGATATTGAGGGACTTGTTTTTCACCATAGTGATGGTCGAATGGCGAAGATCAAGAAGCGCGACTACGGGCAGGACTTTAAATGAGTAACTTCAACTGTGACAAGTGTGGCGCTCTCTGCCTAGGTAGTGAGCATGGTTATGCCAGTGGGTGTGAGCACTACCCGCCTGACGTAATGCCTACTATGGAGGAAGCTGAGAAGGTTTTTGAGAAAGTAGAGCAGGAGTACCTTTGCGTAGTGAGGTTAATCACGAATTATTGGCGTACTAGGGTAGGGTGTACAAGCGCTAAAGATTTACGGTACCTCAGAAGAAAGTGTAAAGGCTATAACCTGTTAGAAGAAGACCTTTGTAACCTAGACCCACAAGAAGTGATGACCAAAATCACTAATCTGATGGACGTTCCTGACGGGGTTTATAGTGTAAAGGTTTGTAGTGAATCAAGAGACTGGGAGACAGGACAAGTTGATGACTACGACTATGTTCTGGTGCCCTATGGGAGGGTAAAGAGTGAAACATGAATTAAAAATATTAAAGCCTTTTTTCCAGAGTGTGATAGACGGAGATAAGAAGTTTGAGGTCAGAGATAATTCTGACCGAGGATTTCAAAAAGGTGATTTAGTAAGGCTAAGGGAAGTGGAAGAGGGAGGGATAGTGCATGTCAGATTCACAGGTAGAAATCAGAATGTAAAAATAACTTATGTAAGCAGTTATAACCAACCTAGGAATCAAGTTGTTTTTGCATTTAAATTAATTAATTGAAAAGGAGCAATGATGATGCCTTACAAACCCCTTGGAATCCTACTTTCTTCAAACCTTCCAGAAGAAAAAGTGGAACCTTATAAGAAGCACCCTAAGTGTTTAGGTTACAAAGACGCCTGGGGGGAGTTTGAAGGTGGAAACACCTATACGTGCGAGTCAGAGTTTAGACTGTCTGAAATAATAAACCACGACATAAAACACAGACTTAAATATTTTAAACATGAGGCCAAATTCCAGATAGACAGGGAAGCAGAGAGGTTAGGTTTAAAGCTTAGGGGTGAGGTCTTATGAGAAAGAAATTTAAAATAATGTCCCCGCAAGACCACCCCGACCCAGACAAAAGGGGGAAACGATACAAGCCTGCTAAAAACCACATGGCGGTAATGAGCAGCTCAGGCGTATTTTTTATAGCAGTCTTAAACGACTACGATATGTACGTCAGAAAGTTATCTGCAATACTTCCTAAATATGATGTTGTTTGGAAGTGAGCTTTTATTAATTGAGAAACAAAGAGGTGTTTATGGAACCGTATCAACAGCGTGTGGTAGATGAGAAGAACGAACTTGAGGCCAAAGCCAAAGCTTTAAGTAACTTTATAGGTCTCAACGAAAAGTTTGACACCTTGTCCCCTGAGGGACAAGACAGGTTGCGGGAACAGAACGATGTAATGTGGCAGTACTTTGAAATACTGGAAGCCAGAATATCTGCGTTTGGGGAAACAAAATGAAAACAGCACCAGATTATCTTGAGAACGCAGCAGCCGAAATGAAAGACCGAGCCAAAACCTACGACGCCCCAGAAGGTGAACGTAGCATGGCCCAGACCGTCGCAGCCTTTAATATTATTTACGGCACCGATATGTCAGAAGAAGAAGGCTGGCAGTTTATGTCGATCCTGAAAAAAGTACGATCAACGCAAGGCTCTTACAAAGAAGATAATTACGTTGATGATGTGGCTTATAGTTCTCTTGCGGCTGAGGCGGCTGGGCAGAGAGAAGTTTAAACACACATATCAGAAGGAGGGTAACAATGAAATTTAAAGATATTAAAGTAGGCGACACTGTTTATGTGCAAAGAGTGGTGGGCTACAGATTTAATAGGCAAAAATCTTTTTGGGTTCCCAGTATAGTAACAAGAACAACTGCAACGCAGTTTTTAATCGGGGAGGAAAGGTATAAAAAAGATACTGGAAGAAGTACTGGAAACCGCTCCTTTCAGTCCGCTGCAGCCTTGGGAGATCAGTCTGGTTACGGGGGTAAAGTTGTAGACCAAACCAAGGAGAGAGACGACTTTTTAAGGCGTCTTAAGGCCGCAGATGACACCATTGATATAGCCTTAGAGTTTAAGAGTAAGCTCAGTATAGGCCACCCAAGACTATTTGAAATTCACGAAAAAGCTTTGCAATTGCAGAAGCTGCTTGAAGATAACGGACAGAAGGAGAATTAAAGTGAGCAGTACAATAGTATTAGAATTAATACCAGGAAACACCACAAGCGAAGCAGTCAGCACGTTAAAAGAGTTAAGAAACTCCTGGGGTTCAGCGCCTGTAATTTGGGACGCCTTGTGTCAGAAGTACTACGGCTGCGAACCTCACGGGTACTCTTTCGACGGTACGTTGGATAAACTCTGGCCACGGTATCAAGACCTCAGCATTCCTGAATATGAGAGAGCTGCGCTCATGCTGACTTTTGATCGCGCCTACGTCTCAAAAGAGCACTACGACAGGATGGCAACCGACATAGGTAGGTGGTTAGAAACACACCCTCCGAAAAAAGACAGAGTGAATCATTGGGTAGAACTGCAGAAAATATTTGAAAGTAACCCTGACTGTCCAGCGATAGGGCTTCAATGTACTACGGTATCAGACAACCCTTTTCACGGCAGTTGGGACGAGGAAGCAGAAGAATACCCACCTGTTGACTGGGGCGCTGCTTTTGAAATTTACGCAGAGCTTGATGCTTTGACTTCGGGAGTTTCAAAGTGAGCGAAAAAGTAATCATGCCGAAAGAGTTGACGGCAGAGAACGGTGCTAAATATTTATTTTCTGGCGAGTTTTACACCGAAAGCATAGTACTGTGTAGTGGGTGTGATGGGCAAGGTGCTGTAGGTCTTGGTGAAGACTATATGGAATGCTCAGAGTGTAACGGGGAGGGTTTCCTCCCTACAAAAACACCTATTAGCTGGACAATCATAAAAGAAATTTACGCCAAATCTGTGAGGCATCTTGGTGAGCCCGTGGAGGGGTCGTAAATGTGTGACTGCGTAAGTATGATTAATGAAAAACTAGCATCTCGTAAGAGCAATACTAAGGTAAAAGTACCTTTTACACTCAATAACGACTTGAGTACTGGCGCTGCCAGACTTGAAATTGTCACTTAGAAGGTTGCTAAGGGCGTACGTAAAAACCTATAACAGTATTTTCTTCTTACTGCCCTTTTTGCGGGGAGAAACAAGAGTAAAGGAAGCCTCAAATGAGTGACACAATGTCGAGAATATTAGTAGCGGCTGTGGTTTTTGGTTTCTTGTTAGCAATGAAACTAGAACACGAAAAGACTACAAACGAACTGCCAGTTGTTTCACTCCCGGCAGAGAAAGTGCAACCACTTAAATAAGTAAAGTTAAAACATACCTGGCAATAACGCCCACAACAAAAAGGAAGCTGAAATGAAAACGCATGAAATAACTTTCCCAGAGTATTCAGGAATACGCTGCCTTATGATGCCCTATATCCAAGGGGATGCGGAATCAGTCCCTGAAGAATACCGGGTAGGATATGAGGAAATCCTCAGTGAAGTTTATTTTGAGGAGGGTGGCATAGGGTACTTAACTATTGATGAATCTCTAGCCACACAAGGAACCCCTCACAGAGGGAGAAGAGCAAAAAGCCAAAGGGCCTTACACACTGAGGTAGGTAGGTCGCCAGATAAGTTATACACCTGGGGACAGGGTGGGGGCTGGGGAAGAGCCCACAATGTTGAGTTGGATGGCGGTGTGAAAGTATTCCTCGCCAATAACTTAGATGATAGCTGCGCTCTGTGGGATGCAGAGCACCCAGATACAAGCCTTGATGGAGACTTAGGCCATGTAGCAGAGCTGTATCCACTATCAGACGCAGTTTTAATGAAGGCCGGTGAAGTACACCAGATAGGGGTGCTAACCCCCCACGAAAGTCTACCTGTTGTAGAAAGTACAAACCGACAGTTTTTAAGGATTGTCTCTTCCGGGGTACATGGTAGAGAGCCTTACTTCACCCCAAACCCTACGTTAGATACCTACTTTAAGAGGAGTACAAAATGACTGATTCAATTAAAACCACTAAAGAAGAGCTGCAAACCATGCTGAAAAAGGGCATTGTTCGCGTAGTTTTTGAGAAGAAAGATGGCTCACGACGGGAGATGGGTTGTACCTTACACCCTACGTACCTGCCTCCTGTAGACCCTAATAAGGCGCCATCAAAGCGTACTACAAACCCTGACATGGTGAGTGTGATTGAGCCAGAGAATAAAGGCTGGCGAGGGTTCAAGATGGGGCAGCTTCTAGAAGAACCTGTTATGCTTGAAATGATAGACTAAACCTAAACATAAACATAAACATAAACATAAACCTAAATCTAAACCTAAAGCTAAGCAGAAGGAGGTTCAATGCTTAAATTAACAGTCCGTAAAGACTCTAAAATATACCTTCAAACACTTGACGGTGAGATTGAGGTGGATATTCAAATGCTTAGTAAAGAGCAGGCCAGGATAGGGTTCCGCGCCCCTCGCTCAGTCTCTATCCTCCGTGGGGAGGTGAGGGACAGGGATCGTATCGCTCGTTACCACGCCGAGAACAGGGGGAATGTGTGACAGATTCCATAAGGCATAAGACAAACTACCAAGTTGTGGCAGAAACGGTTGCCAGCCTGAGGTGCCCAGCGTGTAGAGGCACCGGGCTGAACTCTTCAGGCCACACTTGCACAAAGTGTTATGGGACAGGATGGAAGGACGCCTGTGAGGCCCGTAAGCTGGTTAAGCGATAATCAAAGTCGTCCTAGTAGTTCACTTCTAGGAAAATTCAACCTACCACGTTTAGAATTTTCCGTGTAGTGTAGTTACCCCCTTACTGAGAAAGTCCTATGCCGGAAACGATTAAAGCGTTCATTCCTGAGAAGTACTTGTCGCCCTTTTACAAAGCCGGCATGCTCTACCTACCTGACCTAGGGAACGGTAAGATCATAGACCTGAGCACCTTGGGAACCTTGGTGAAGGAAGGTAAGGTCAAAAAAGCAGCAGTGGAAGACAGAGGTTTTTTCATCATCTAAGTAAAGGGGTTAGCCATGGGATACGTAGTAAACAACTCTACTATTAGATGTGTTTTCGGTGAATTTGTAGAAATTAGTCAGTTGCCGTCAGGTGTCTGGTTTGGGTCAAACGAGGCTGTTTTATTATTTGATGGGTGCCTAATAGACGTATAACAGCACCATAAGGAGAACGTATGAGCATTATCCCCTTCCCACAAGGCGGGAGAAAAACAGAAAATTACAAACTTAGTTCACTTATTGAGCAGGCTACACACAGCCTTAAGGTGTGCGAAATATCTTACACCAAAGCCAGTCTGATTCTTTTCTATTGTAAGTACCACCTGAAGTCAGACCCTCTAAAGAATACCATACAAGATGCCCTCTTAATTGCTGTAGCCCAGGCTGCGTTTAGAGTGCCTGCCCCTGTACCTTTGGTAGATCACTTTGACGCCTTATCTCAAGACGAAGTGGGGGAGCTGATAGCTCTTAGCATCTCTGGCCCATAGGACTACTTAAGGAAGAACCTAAATGTACAGGTATTACCAAACAAGTGATAAATCTGAGTGGGCGTTGGTAGAGGACACTCCCAAGGTAGAAGAGACAGCCAAGGCATCAGGAGCTACTAAACTCACAATACTTTCTGTATCAGAGATGATTACAGAAGACACAAACCGAAATAACCTGCAGTACAAAGGTCCTTTATTTTTTGACATAGACTGCAAGCAAGACTTGCCATTGGCGGCAGACTCGACAAGCAGGTTGGTTAACAACCTAAAGGAAAGAGGCGTACACGACGACGACATAGCCATATTCGCGTCCGGTTCAAAAGGTTTTCACGTCACCGTCCCTCAGAAAGTTTTCAGCTCAGGACGGAAATTAAAAAGCCTACCTTATGTTTACCGGGAGATGGCACTAACCTTGTATGTCTCTGGTATGGATTTTCAGGTCTACAATGGAGGGAAAGGGACTTGTTGGAGGCTGGAGAACGTTCAAAGAGATAACGGAGCTTACAGGGTACGTATCACCCAAGAAGAGCTTGCAGGTCTGGTAAAGGACATATCTGGCTACGCTAAGATGGTAGAGTCTCCGAGAGGTACAACCTATCCAGAACCTCCAATGCAAAACGCCCCCTCTCTAGGAGCTCTTTACAGCTACGCTACGGCTCAAGCCAATAAGAAGCGGGTTAGGGATACAGTCAGTGACGAGGAGTTGAAGACAGCGTTTGAAGAAGAATACCCGGAATGTATAAAAATGTTCCGGGAAGGGAAGCGTAAAAACTCTTCTTCATTTAACAAAATGGCCTTTACCTTCGCCACCTTCTTCACGGCTTCCGGGCAAAGCGATGGTAAGTTTTACTCCGCCGCAGAGTTGATGGCAGAGAGCTCGGAGAGTAATTCCTATAAGTCAGCCAGGGAGAGGCTGGAAAATTGCGAAGGGGCTTACAGGTCCCTACAGAATCGTAACGACGTGTTTTTCTCCTGCAGTTTGGCCAGAGGATTGCTCCCTACTAACCCCTGCGAAGGCTGCTCCCTACTAGAAGGTAAAAATGGTAGCGATGAGTTAGACGAATCCTTAGGGCTACAGTCTTTTGGCGGTGCCTACCAGAGAGTGTCAAAAGACAACGTGGTGCCTATCAGCTCTTTTGTAATAACGCCCAAACAGATAGTGAAAGAGGGCGTTAAGGGTTCAGCAAAGGGGTACGAGGTAGTTGGTGCAGAGTGTGAGATCTCCACTACGAGTGGTGAATTTTCTCAAAAAATGGTTACGGAAAAGGCGTGGAAGTCTAAGGCCGGGTTCCTTTCAATACTGGAAGGAGTCGAAGGCGCGACATTTTACGGGGGTGATACTGACATCCAAAAGATAAAGCACTTGGTTTTTTCAAGTAAGGAGGAGGAGGTGGATACAGTTTACGAGGTAAGAGAAGCAGGCATCCATTTTGATACTACCGTAACCAAGAATGCAGAAATACCTGTGTATGTTGAGGCAGGTCTGTCTATAAATAAATATGGGACAAAAGGCACTCACAGGTTGCAGGAGAATATTCACCATGCGCCTAAAGTGAGTGACATACCTATCGATGAAGACAGTATCAAGAAAGCTTCAGAAGCACTTAAACTCCTGCTCCAGATAAATGACAAAAAAGTAACCGCTACGTTAGTAGGGTGGGTAGCTTCTTGTCATTTAAAAGCTCACATTATTAGAGAGTACAAACAGTTTCCTTTACTAAGTGTTTGGGGCAACGCAGGATCAGGCAAGACACGAACAGTTGAAATGCTAATGTGGTTAACAGGTGTAGGGTCTGACTACGACAGCGTAAGTCTAAGCCTGCCTCACACAACCAGGTTTCCTCTTATTGAGTACGTAACTTCTACCACTACGATACCTAGAGTTCTGGAGGAGTTTAACCAATCTAAACTATCTATAAAAGATTACAACTACACACACGAGATTTTAAAATCTGCGTTTAATAACCACGAGATTTCAAGGGGGGTTTTAAGTAATAGTTCTACATCCACTAAGAAGGTAGCAGCCACAACTATCTCTATGCGCGTAACGTCTCCCTTAATTTACGTCAGTGAACAACCAGTAGAATCTCCCCCACTTCGCCAACGTTCAGTATCAGTTGGTATGGTAGCAGAAGGTAGAGACTTAGGTACTAGAGCGTTTAAACAGTTAGAGGCTATACAACATGACCTTAAGCCATTAGCAAAGTTACTGACACTGCAGGCCTTATCCACCCCATTAGAAGAGGTGAGGAGACTATACAAAACTAACGAGATAAAGAGTGACCAGTTAGAGCATAGGCCTAAGTTTGGTTTACAGACTATTTTAATAGGTTTGGATTTTCTACTAAACACTTGTCAGCATTACTGTATGAGTAGCAGTACGTTAGAAAATATACAAGACCTTAAGTCAGAGTTTGTAGCTAGTGGGTTTAATGACCTAATTAAAGAAACTGAGTTTGAAGGTAACTCAACTGAGGTAGACCAAGTTCTCTCTACCATGTGTATTATGGCAGGACTTAAAGAGTCTGACGGCATGATGGGTTTAGAGAGGGATAAAGATTTTTTTGTAGCTGACGACAAGCTCTACCTTAACTTATTAATGTCTTTTGAGAAGTATAAACGCCACGTAAGAAACAGCGGAGACACCTTAGTAATAAGATCGAACCGGCAGTTCATTAAATTACTAAGTAGTGAAAGCTACTTTATAAACACTGATGTTGTGAAACCTGAGTTTGGGCGTATGAAGTTAGTAGAGTTGTCGTTAGAAAAAATGCAAGATAAGAAAGTAGAAATGCTGTATTGGGTGGAATGACTTGATTACCCAAGAGAGGCTTAAGGAGCTGGTTAAGTACGACCCAACCACAGGGGTTTTTACTGCAACGGTAAGGAGGGGAGGGTATCCTCTAGGTACAGCTCTAGGCTCTAAAGGGGCTAAGGGTTACGTGTATACAGTTCTTGACGGTGTTCAATACAAGACCCAATATTTAGCCTGGGTGTATATGAAAGGCACTTCAGTACCGGAAGGACTTGGACACATAAACGGTATACGTCACGATAATAGGTGGGAAAACATAGCAATTATGTTAGAGGGCTCAAGTGTTACAACAAGGCCTTTTAGGGAACTTGTCTCTGGGTGCTACGGAGTAAGGTGGCAAAGAGAAACTAGAGATTGGTATGTTTATGTAGGTTTTGGTGAAGGAGAGAGAGGTATAGGAGTTTTTAAAAGTAAGGCGGCAGGTGTAGAGGCAAGGGCAGACGAGTTGAAGAGAATGAAAATTAAAGGAAAATAGAATGCAAACTTTAAGTATGATTTTAGAAGACGCAGGGTTTAAAAAGCACATAGATTTTGAAAGTATTGCCTCACTACAAGTACCTAGGCCACATCAGTTAGAAGGTCTAAAAGATATACTAAAAAACCCCCGTTGGGGTTTGTGGGACGATCCAGGTACCGGTAAGAGTCTAATCTCTTACCTTTACATAGCGGCATTAAACGCCAAAAATAAAAAAGTAATCGCTATCATGCCGGCGCCTTTGGTAGAGCAGTATGCTAATAATTTTAAAGATGTGATACACGGGTTACCTGTTTCGTGTGAGGTTATGAATGAGACTCCTGTTAAACGTAAAGAAAAATACAAACAGTTTGAAGATAGAGAAGGCTGGCCTAATTTAATTATCTACTCTTACCAAATGTTTCTAAGAGATTACGAAGCTATACCCTTTAAACGGTACCTGGCATTGGTAGCTGATGAAGCTCATGCTTTAAAAAATCCAAGTAGTAAAATATACAAAACAGTAAAAGATGTTCTACTACTGAATCAGAAAATGCGGTTTGTCCCAATGACAGGCTCACCCGCGCCTACAGTCCCTACAGATACTTACGGTTTGATCTCTTTAATACGTTCAGATTTGTACAGAAGTAAAAAAGCGTTTGAACGTAAGCACTGTAAGAAGATGTTAATAGATGGGTTCTGGCAGATTGTTGGGTATAAAAATTTAGAAAGTTTGTCTGATAATCTTTATCTTTGTGGCCGGAGAGTTGTAAAGGAGTCTGTGCTAGACCTTAGTGTACCGAACGTTATCCCCGTTACACTGGGTTTAGAACGCCGGCACAAACTACTCTATAAAAAACTTTTGGAAGAACGTGTTTTAGAAATACCGTTACGGCACAGAGTGGAAGGTGACGAAGGCGTAATTGATGCGATACAGGCGGCGGCATTAAGAAGACACGCCTTCACCTTGTGCAGTTTCCCCGAACAATATACAGATAAGAAGTTTAAAAACGCAGTACTAGAACGCTTAGACGCGACACTTGATACTATTAATTTACAAAACAACAAGGTGTTGATCTTTGCCAATTATGTCTCTACAGTAGAAGGCCTAGCCGAGTATTTAAAAGACTACAACCCCGCCGTAGTTTATGGTGGTTCTAATACTGAGGAAAACAAAAACAAATTTATTAACGACGACACTTGCAGAGTGTGCGTCTTAAACCCCGTCGCGGGGGGTGTGGGGCTTGACGGGTTACAAAACGTATCACACGACATTATATTCCTTGAGCCTCCCACCTCCCCCGGCCTGTTCGATCAATCAGCCTCACGGCTGGTTAGATCTGGGCAGGAGAAAGTGGTAAACGTGTACGTGTTTAAAGTAACCGGTACAGTGTTTACCAGAGCGGTGAGTTCCTTGTTGGAGCGTACCGAAGATGTGAAGAAAACTGTCCTGACTCCAGGACTAATTTTAAATGAACTATTAGGTGGAAATTAAGATGAATTCCGAAGATAAAGACATTGACAAGTCAAACGTTAAAAAAGCTGCTCAAGCGCTAGACCTACTGATAAATATGAATGACAAAAAAGTAACCGCTCCTCTGGTAGGTTGGATAGTCGCCTGTCATTTAAAACCACACATAGTAGCTGAATTTGGTAAATTCCCTCTGCTTAATGTTTGGGGTAGGGCTGGCTCAGGTAAAACCAGAACAATTAATATGTTTACGGAGTTAACACAGGTAAGCCCTGAGTGCGGGAACTCAAGTATAGACTTGCGTATTACAGCAATTAACAGCATCAGCAGACACACTACCTCTACCACAGAAATACCTAAGGTGTTAGAAGGGTTTGACCGAGGAGGTTTAAGTGACAAAGTGTATCGCCACACAGGAAAGATTTTAACGGTGGCTTATGACAGTCGGGAGATACTAAAGGAGACGTTGATGGAAGCGCCAAGTGGGACGTTGAGGTCATCCAAAACAGTTAGGGTAACAACCCCTTTAATCTACACCAGTAACCAACTTGTAGATTCTCCCTTTCTGCGCCAAAGAACAGTATCAGTTGGTATGGTGTCAGTCGGCGCGCCTCCAGAAAGGTCCGGTATAAGAGAGGAGGTGTTCAAACAACTACAGGAGTTGCAGCAAGACCTTCGGCACCTAGGTGAGTTATTAATGTTACAGGCTCTAACTACCACACAAAAAGACGTGGTAGCCCTATATGGGTGTAACCCTATAAGTACTCCTCCTGAGATAAGTCTCCAACAACAATTTAACCTACAGACTGTTTTGGCGGGCTTAGACTTCTTATTAAAAACTTGCCAACACAACGGCATGGAAGAACCAACTTTAGAGAATATACGTAAGCTTAAATCAGACTTTACAACCAGTTAGGTTGTAACCAAGATTAAGCGTCGTGTAGAAAGACTACGGCTTTAGTAAAGGCTGTAGAGTAAGAAAACTGTCCTGACTCCAGGGCTAATTTTAAATGAACTATTAGGTGGTAATTAGAATGTCTATTCGAAGAAAAAATACGACAGAAGAAGCTAAAGTTGAAGACGTTGTTGAAGAAGTGACGCATGAAGAACCTCCTTCCGAGATGGAAGAAGAAACACAGACTGAACAGCCTGTTGCTGCAGACAGAGCGCAGTCTTTAGTCTCCGCTCCTCAAACTGCGTTAGCTGAAGCAGGCGGTTCAGGCAGCAACATGTCAGAAGCTGAAATGGGCGAGCTGGATTTTGGTTTCGGCGCCTTCCCCATTATCGTTTTAGACGGTAAAGAGTTTGCCTGTGAAGAGTTAGAAGGGATTGAAGACGGGTTTGATTGCAGCATTGTTTCATACCGCACTAAGACCTTGTACATCCCGAGTGACGAGAGTGAGTTTATCTACTCTTACGACAATGAAGTTTCTACTAAAGGTGACAGGTTGGTAGATATTTTCTCCAGTTGGGAGGAGGAAAAACTTACCTACTCCACCAAGAAGTACTTTGATGTCACTGTGTTACTTACCTCAGGCCAAAGCGAAGGGGAGGCGGCGGTGTTGTCTATTGCACCTCGCTCTGTTCCTAAGTTCTCCGCTTACGTAGGCGTGACCTTGAACAAGATCCACAACGTCCGTTACACCGATGTTATTACCCATGTTGCTCCGGGTAATAAAATCAACAAGACAAAGTTCCCATATACTCCTTGGAGCTTTACTTACGTTAAGTAGTAGTGTTAGCCCCGCCCTTAGGCGGGGATTTAAAGATAACTCAAATTCAGAAGGAAAATAAAATGTATTCTCTAGTAGATTTTCGCGGCTTCGTGTTGCGCTCGTACCATAGCGGCACCGATTCAGAACCTTTAAAATCAAAAGAGGGTAAAGACGTGAACACTTGGTACCACGCCTATGACAATTTCTTTGAAAATTTCTTAGTCCAGTTTTTAGAACTTACTGCTGCAGACAAAACAATCTTTGTTACCGAAGGTGGTAACCAATTAAGAAAAGATTTATTTGCCGACTACAAGAAAGGCCGAGGCGCTGACGCTTGTGAAGTTGAGCGCGAGCAGATCCAAGTAGCGGAAAGAGAAATAAGCACCACCTTAAAAAAGATGGGTTTTTTCTTTTGTAGGCAGGAAGGTTTAGAAGCGGACGACGTTATTGCTTACCTTTCCCAAGAACTAGACGGAGGCAAGCTGGTTCACACAGTAGACCAAGATTTAACAGTGTTGTCTAACAGTAACGCAACGACTGTTACCTACTACCCACCTAAGAAAGACCCTGTGATAGTGGACGATACTTACGAAGATATTCCCACCCGTTTTATGTCTCTGAAAAAATCAATCGTGGGAGACAAGTCTGATTGTTACGGCGGGGTTTCAGGCCTTGGGCCCAAGAAGTTTGACGAATTTTTTGAGGAGTTTGGCGAGGAAGGTTTGGAAGAACTGCTTAGTTATGCTGAAACCTCCAACTTTGACGAGCTAAATCAAGACGCTGATGAACTGCAGAACAAGTTTCTCCTTACAATCTGGGAGCAGCGAGAAGATTGGGCCCTTTACTACTCTGTAGCCAAACTCTACCCCCACCTTTGTAACTCTGTCATTGGACGCAAGATGCACAAGATAGAGTGGTTAAAGCAACTGCCTTGTAAAGAGACTTATGCCCGAGTGATAGAGGAATTTGAAGGGAACGATGACCTGTCCCAGATTTTAGAAGGTATCAGTCCTGAGTTTATCCTTGTCACCTTAGAGAACTACGCCCAAGAATTTAAAAGGTACTCTGACCTACTCAGAGTTAGCCCGCTCGCTGCCTGGGATTATGAAACCTACGATAGCCAGAACCACGCCGGAATCGCAGAAGTTTCCAAGAATGGTGTGGATGTACTGGCCCAGGTGCCTACCGGTGTTTCGGTAGCAGTCGGGCCTTTCTGCAGTAAGGTTTTCTACTTCTCCTGTTTCCACGCCGATACCGATAATATTTCCAGAGGGCAAATGATAGAAGTTATCAGCGCCTTGATGGAGAGCCGGAAACCAAAAGGTCGTGACCTAGCTGTGCAGAGTATGCAGTTTGAATCTGTGGTTACCAAGGTGAACTACCCGGACATAAAGTTGGCCGACCAGTTGGACACGGCACTGTATCAGCGCAAACTCTTTGAGAACGACTCCAGCTCCTTAAAGCCTATGTCCCTGCAGCACATGAACTATGTGCAGGCCACCTACAAGGAAACTGTAGGTGATAAAGCCGGCATGCACGAACTAACTGGTGCGGAGACGTTGGACTACGGCTGTGATGACTCCTTGGTAACAGCCCACCTTCTCTACCTTTTCAGAATTTTATCTGAGATAGAGGGTTCACGAAGCTTTATCGAGACCTACACCAACCCGGCTGCCAGTATCTTGTCAGACGCTTTTATCGAAGGTGACGAGGTGAGTTTAGATAGGTTGGAAGAGTTGCGCGAGCAAGACGCTGGGGTGGTAGAGACCTCGATGGCGCGTGTTAGGGAGATACTGAAAGAACATTGCTCACTGCCTAATGAAGAAGCAGCAGAGGCGTTATTGAAGGCAGACATTGCCTACCACAAAGCCAAAGCCGAAGAGAAAGGCGTGTCGAGGGCAGACTTCAAGCAGGTTCGTGAATCTAAGCTCAATGATTTGATCGTGAGCAGTATTTATGTGGACTACAGTGAGATTGAAAAAGACGTTGAGTTTACGCCTACCGCCAAGCAGTTGAACAGTGTGATGAAGAAGCTACTGCCTGAAGCCCCTGAGTTAAAATCAGTGAGTAACAGAGCGATATTAGAGCTGTCTATTGCCTGTGAAGGTATTAAAGAGCTGCAAAACTTTATCATATTACTTAACAACGCCTCAGGCGGAGAGTTAAAGGCTAGGGAAGGAGTGTACTACGACAATCTGGTTAGTTACTGTGGGGCCGTACTTGACCTTAAAGGCAAGGTTGAGAAGGTGGGTTCAGAACTGAACATGAACTCTCCCAACCAAGTTCAAGCGGTACTATATTGCATGCTTGGCCTTCCTGTTCGTATCAGAACTAAGAAACAACCTGACAGCTTCAGGGAAACCCACGATGTGCCTGGAGCTCCGGCTACCAATGACATTGCTATGGCCACGGCTTTGGCGGAAGACTGTTGGGGGGAGAATGAGTGGAAGGGTGAAGTGCTCAGACTGATCTCCGAGGTGAACTCCGCGCAGACTCGGGAAAAGTTTTACTGGAAGAGCTACCCACTTTGGGCGAGCAGGGACGGACGGGTACATCCTCAGTTCATCCCTTCTGCCACTACTACCAATAGGCCTACCGGCAACTCTCCCAACATGCTACAGCTCAGTAAGGGGGACGTGCGGTCTATCTTCGAGGCACCGGAAGGCTGGTCTTATGTTTGTATTGATATGGCGTCTCAAGAGCTTAGACTGCTTGCCGATGCCACACAGGACCCAGTTATGATGTCCGCCTACCTAGGTGACAACAAAAAGGATCTGCATGCCTTGGCCGCTACTGGCTCCGCTCTGGAGATCATGCGTAGGACTAGGCCCGATGTGGATACCTCTGAATGGGTGTCTGAGAAGGGCGTTCTGGACTATGATTTCTTCATAGGTGTCCTGAAAGATAACGACTCGCCGTTGCTGGAAACGTTTGCCAAACTGAGGGGTTACGGTAAGACAGGTAACTTCTCGTTGGTGTTCGGTAGTACTGCAGCCACCTTGTCTCAGCAGTTAATGATCCCTCTGGATCTTGCCGAAGTCATCATGGAAGGCTTGTACTCTGCTTACGCAAGACTACAACCTTGGAAAGATGAGACAATAAAACTAGCTAAGAAGCAGGGCTATGTACAGACGCCCTTCGGTACTCGTCGCCATTGCTGGCCCGAGATAATTGCTAAAGATGGCTACACCAAGTCTTCAATGGAGCGTAAGGTGTGTAACTTCATGGCTCAAGGTGCAGCAGCAGAAATACTTGAAGTGTTGCTGACCAATGCCAAGAACGGCGGCGCCTTTGTGAAAGGTAGGTCAAAGTTGGTGGCACCTATCTACGATGAAGTTGTCTCCTTGGTTAGGGATGACTTTATCGTTGATTACTGGCGTAAGATGCAAAAAGCTATGTCTATTACTCCCCCTGGCTGTAGTATCCCTCAGATCCCAGAGTTAAGTATAGGTATAGATAGCTGGGGTACGGTGGTAGAGCTGGGGCCGGAACCTACACTAAAACAGATACAGGACGTGTTAAATGGGAACTAAAAAAATTATTGTGGTCACTTTGGATTTAGAGACCACAGGGTTAAAAAACTCAAAAGCGGTGCAAGTCGCCGCCACATCTTCTCATCTGAACGGAGATGGGGCTGCAGTCTTTTACAACAGCTTATGTAACCCGAGTATACCTGTCTCAGAGGAAGCTTCGAAGATACACGGCATCTTCCTTGAAGACCTGGAGTATTCTCCGAGTAGTGAAGCGGTTATCACTACCTTGGGGATACTTCTGGACACACTGAGCGACGGGTTTGATTTATACACGTCTGGGTACAACTCCCTGCACTTTGATATGCCTATTTTGGAAAAATCAGACCCCAGTTTTGAAGGCAAAAGGGAGAAGCATATAGATGTTTATTCTATAGTGCTTCGATACCTCTCTAACTACGGCACTAAACTGGTGGACGTTTACGAGAACTACGTAGGCCTGCCGATAAAGGATGCACACGACGCCGCCGCCGACTGCTTGATGACTTCGGCAGTGTTGGAGAAGTACTTAGAAGAAACTGGTAAAGAGTTGGTAGACGTATGGAGGGATTTAAAAACTCCTAAACCTTACTCTTGTATGCCTTTTGGTAAGCATGCCGGAATCCCTATCAAAGACGTACCAGTAGGGTATTTTAGGTACTGTAAAAGAAACTGGACCAACATATCCCCGGATATGTTGGCCACTATTAACGTGAGGCTAGGTCTTGGCTAAGAATGATGGAAAACCTTGTGAGCAGTTTGCAAAAGACATAATTAAAGAAAATAACTGGGCGATGCTGAGGCTGCAAGACACTAAAGCAGCGTCCCGTTACCTTCCGCCTCAACCTGCAGACTTTATGGGGGCTATTCAAGGCATTCCTGTCCTACTTGAATGTAAGTCTTCACTTGAACAGGAGACGTTTAAAGATTGCCAGCTAAAGTCTTACGTTAAACCTACGCAGGTGGGCTACTTCAAGTTGTGGCAACGGTCTGGTGGGGTAGGAATTTTTATGTTCTATAGCGAAAGCACAAAGAACATAGAGTTGTGGAACGCAAATATAGTACTTCACGCCTATACCAACGGCTGGGGTTCTCAGGTTCCCTTTTATTCGGGAATTAAAAACAAAAAAGAAACCGCTAAAGAAATCGTTAATTTTATTTTGAAAGGACATTAAAAGATGCAGCGAGAAACTAGATACGTAGTTATGAAATTAAAAGATATAGATAAGTACTTAAGCGATACTGAAAAGCGCAAGTTATCGGCCATCTGTTCAAGTATCTCAAACGGAAGAGCAGTTGATAATAGGTCAGAGTTAAAGTGTGTAGTTGTAGAAGACGACTGGCCTGAGTATGAGACAACGTGGAAAGCTTTAGAGCAAAGCGAGAAGAACGTAACTTCCTCATAACGTTAAAAAGAAACCGCTAAAGAAATTGTTAATTTTATTTTGAAAGGAAACTAGAAGATGGCATGTGTTTATTTAGGTGATATTCACCTCGGGTATTCCCGTAAAAGTTTTACAACCAAACAAGGTGCCGCAAGGTACAGAACAGCCTTGTATGAAGCGGTAACAAATTACTGTAGGGAGTTAAGAGGAGGTATGTTAGTACAAGTCGGAGACTTGTTTGATAGTTTCAGGACAGATGATTTAGCAACAGTCCAAGGCCTACACCTACTTTCTGAACAGCTTGACTTCGTGGTGGCAGGCAATCACGATTTGGTTAATACAGCGGGCAAAGATAGTACTTTGGCTATGCTAGCCGATTACTGCGAGAGCTCTGGAAGTGCCGTCTACGGCGACATATTAATGCCAGAATACAATAAGCCTACAACCTCACAAATCCCGCCTATTATTTGTCAGAAGACAGGAAAGAAAATAAAAAACTATGTTGTACCTTACCAGTACACACAGGAACTATTTGAATCTTCTTTAGATTCTGTTCTCCGATTAGCAGGGAAGAGATCTACAAATGAGGTTAAAGTATTGGTACTTCACACTAATTACGACAACCCTTTCGACAATACCGAAACGACAAACAATCTGACCGAAGAAAAAGCGAAAGAGCTTCTAAAACATTTTGATTATATCGTGTCTGGCCATCACCACAATTACTCAGAACACCTTCGAGGTAGGGTGGTGATGACCGGCGCAATAATGCCTTTTAATAGCTCTGAGTATGAAGACAAGTACGCTGTAAAAATTGACGGGGAAGGTGTAAAGAAAATGCTCCTCTGGAAAGCCTCAGACCACGTTAGAACCTACACGCCTGAAACAGCGCCTGAAACCCTCCCTGACAATATTCAATTTGTCATAACAGAAGGCAGCACTACAGAAGTAGGTCACGTTGAACTAATGAAAAAGATTAGCAACTGGTGGAACACTTCTACCTCTCTACTTACCTGTATACCGCGTCATGAGATACGCGTAACAGACGATACAGAATCTCTCAAGGCGGCTAATAGCCTTAAAGGTGTAAACGTTGTGGATGTAGTGAGAGGGGTCCTCAAAGGTAGGAGCCTGGAGGTTTTTGATTCAGTGGTGGCAGAATTAAAGGGTAAAGAATAATGAAAATTGAAAAGGTAAAGATAGTTAATTTTAAAAAGCATTTAAACGTTGAGGCTGATTTTGTAGACGGCCTCAACACCATTCAAGGAGGTAACTACTCAGGTAAAACCACTGTGACACAAGCAGTTCTATGGTGCTTGTTCGGGCCTTCCGCTGTGCTGGGTACAGCAAAAGAATTAGCCAACTCAGATTCAGACGCACAGCCGGAAGTAACAACGTACCTCTCAGACGGCTACAAGGTAAAACGTAAAGGCAATAACGTTAGCCTTTGCCTTAACAGCGTAGACATCTCCCGGTCTAGTTCCGTGGTGGCACTGGAACTGGAAAACCTATTTGGGTTGACCAAAGAAGAGTTTTTACTGACTCGGGTAAGTAAGCAGGGTGAGGCACAAAGCCTATTGGCAGTCGGTTCAGATAGAATAAAAAAGGTAATCGAAAAACTTTCTGGTTGTTCTATCCTTGATGAAGTTGGTAAAGAACTGAAAGCCCGGAAAAAGGAGGAAGGTGCCAGCTTGTCTGCCTTGTCTCCTCTCTTGTTGTCGCGTGAAGAACTACAAAGGTTTCGAGAATCTCAAGACCTCTTACAACAAGAATCCAATTCCGCGAAAGCCACACATGAGACTCTGAAAGAACACGAAGAAAGTGCCAAACTTGAGGTAGATCGATGTATGGAGGCTTTGACTCAGGCACGCAAGCACAACACTAGGGTTAAGGCTCAAGAAGATGCTTATCAAGACGCGCTGAGAACGCTACAAGCTTTGCAACAAGATAGGCAGGAACTTCCAACAGATGAGGGTTGTGAAGAGGAGCTTGCCGGTTACGAAGTCGTTTTAGAAGACCTTAAAGGCAAACTGAAGGAGCACAGTACTCTGCAATGGGTCTGGGATGCTGCCCAAAAAGAAGTGGAGCAAACAAACCAGGCGTTAAGTAGTCTTAAAGACAAAGTGGACAAGTCCACATCCTTAAGACAACGTTACGAGAAGCTTTATTCGGAGTGTGACGTGTTTGGTTTAGGCGTGAAGAAAGAGCTGACAATGCAGGAAATGTTAGATGCAGCTGCAGACTCAATAGCAGAACTGAAAACTACAAATTCCTTACTGAAAAACGCAGCTTGCCCCACCTGTAAGAGACCTTTTGATAAGGACTTTGATAAAGAAGAGGTTCAGGAGAAGTTAAGAGTTTTAGAGAAGCAAGTGAGCGAGCAAACTTTATCTTTAAACCACATGGATGACTACTTAAACGCCTCTAGTAATGAGGAGAATGCCACAGACAAGCTGTTTGACGCCGAGGTATCTCAGGCCAACGCTGTGGACAAACTTTCCCAACTTGAAGAACCTGAAGACTCCGAGAAAGAAAACCTGGAAAGCTTTGTTGAAGAGACCACCTTGGAGATAGGCCGCCTAAGCCAGGTTAAGGCCTCCGTAGAGCGGTGCGAAAGAAGGCTGACCAAAGCCCAGGCCGCTTACGACGACACGCCTAAACCAGAGCCAGAGATAGAGTCAGAGTCTTTACAAGACGAGCTGAAGGAAGCGCAAGAGGATTTCCACCAGTTGCAGAAGGAGGAGACTACGGCTCTCAACCAGTACCACGAAAAGACTTTGCTTCTAAACTCTGTGACAGAGAAGCTTCAACAGCATGCCAAAGTCGTTACCCAGGTGGTTCCTTTAGAAGAAGACTTGAAGTCTTACAACACGATCCTCAAAGCGATAAAAGACAACAGAGACGCCATCATGCACAGTGTTTGGGTAGGGATACTGCAAGAGACTAGTACTTTTGTCTCAGCATGCACTGAAGGCATCATGGAATCTGTGGCGGTAGAGGAGGGGGCTATCACTTACAGGGAGGATGGTAAGGTGTACCAGATAACTCAGGCAAGTGGGGCTCAGAAAACGCTTATCAGCGTAGGTATGAAAGCAGCCTTGTGTACCTTACTGCCTAACAACGTGGGGTTCTTTATCGCAGACGAGCTCACCGCTGACATGGAAGACAGTGTGTCTGCTACGGCTATGAGCTTGTTGAAGTCCAGGTTAGGGCAGGTGATTAATGTTAGCCACCGCCAACTGGACGGTGCTATCACTGATAATGTCTTAGAACTTTAAGTCTTGGTTCTGTCCTGAGTCAGAACATAAGTGCCTTCGTAGGGGGTAGTTTTCTCTGAGTTGGAATCTATGGCTTGAACATCATAGTAGTAATTCCCCGCCTCAGATGTCCCAGGAGGAACCACGTAAAAGGTACCTTCTGAGGCCACGTCTACCACTCCAGCCACTTGGAAGACCTTTGAAGTATTGGAAACAGGTGCGCTAATATACGTCACTGTAAAGGTAAAATCAGTCCACCCTGTTATGTCTTCAACAGAACCTTCTGAGTCTAAGACCTGGAAGGGGATACGTCTTGTATCCCCTCTCTTTCTCTCAATATCTAAAGTCCTTGTCATAGTATCAACCTATTGCAAACCCAGTAACAAGGTAGTCAATAATAGACACCTCAGTGTCTTCATAAGTTACAGTAACCCTGAAGTGAGTCCTACCTGTGCTGACAATGGACTCCC
>Ga0209345_10000929_pt1 | contig 37503 bp, 38 predicted proteins | sample Cruoilmetagenom7_FD_187294 | JGI IMG/M metagenome (GOLD analysis project Ga0209345, IMG submission 187294) | Oil polluted marine microbial communities from Coal Oil Point, Santa Barbara, California, USA - Sample 7 (SPAdes) (version 2) | ecosystem: Environmental > Aquatic > Marine > Oil seeps ...
TTCTCCGCCGCATTCAGGGCACACATCCCGCGCCGGGAAGATCTTTGCGCTGCAGTGCGGGCAGGTTTCGCCCACCAAGCCGTAGCGCTGTTTTTGTAATCGCCAATGTCGTGGTATTTCCATAAGCACCTATCTTTTACCTATAAGTGGCGCAATTGTAGGGAATAAAATCTATCAGAAGCTATCAATCTGGTTCATGCGAATAGCGTATTTTTTTATCGTCGTGAGAAGATATGTGTGATCACATTCGATGCCGGTCCGCCCAGCGCCTGAATGAGCGCGGTCTTTGCCCCACGCACCTGGTTGGCCCCCGCTTCACCGCGCAGCTGCAGTACCGCTTCCACCCCCTGGTAAACCCCCGCCGCGCCTAATGGGTAACCACGCGCTTTATTACCACCCATTGCCACCAACGGCAGATCACCCGTTGGAGAATGGTCCTCATCCATCAGCCAGTGCCAGCCATCCCCCCGCGCAGCCAAACCGCATGCTTCCACACTCAACAGCCCGTAGATAGAAAAAGCATCCCACACTTCAAACAGGTCGATCTCTTTCCAGCCCACGCCCGCCTGCGCTAATGCTTTCTGTGTAGAAAAGGTAACCGCGCTGAACGCCAATGCGTCCGGCCGGTCATGCAGCGCCAACGCGTCAATAGCACCGGATGAACCTGTGATCTCAATACCTGCTCCCCCAGCCGCCTTGATCACTTCTTCATCTGATGTCAGCAAGAGGGAGGCCGCCCCATCCGCGTATGGTGCTGCGTCAAATAGTTTCAGCGGATCGCTCACTATGCCTGCTTTTTTATATGTTTCACGTGAGATAGCTTTGCGGTACATCGCATACGGATTATTGACAGCGTTCGCATGTGCCAGGATCGGCAGCGTGCCCAGCGTTTCCCGCGGCATTTTATACACATCAAGGTAGCGCGCCATCAGCAGCCCTGCCTGCCCTAACGGGGTCAGGCCCTGCACCGCTTCAAAATCATAATCAGTGCTGTGCGCGATCATACTCTCTGTGCTGCTGCCCACGGTATCGGTATATTTTTCGACGCCCACCACCAATGCAGTCCGCACATATCCAGATCTCACAGCCAGGTAACCCAAACGCAGCGCGGCAGCACCGGATGCTTCTCCTGCTTCCGCGGTGATCGTTTCCAAACCATGTAAGCCCGCATTGCAGGCTATCTTCGCTCCTAAATTTGCCTGCCCTGAAGCTGCTGATGCCAGCAGACTGCCAACATAGAGCGCATCTACTTTCGGTCTGCCCGCATCTTTGAGCGCAGCCAAAATCACCTCCGCGGATAGGTTCTCTAAAGAACGCTCCCAGAGTTCTCCTACTGCGGTTTGCCCGATGCCTGCTATATAAACTTTTTCCATGCCCACTGTCCTTACCGTGTCTGCAATTTCCCACGGAAACGCACATACGCAGCATAATCAATCTCTACCCGCCGCGCGATATATTCCGCTGTTGTCGGCGCGGCATGCCTGCATTCAGCGATACGGTCTGTCACACGTAAATCCAGCGCGTCTGAACCCGCCCCAGAACCATACGAGACCATCAGAATACGGTCACCGGGTTTTGCCTCATCCAAAATGGCGGTCAACCCCACCGGGGATGCAGCCGCGTAGGTATTGCCTATTATCGGAGAAAGCAATCCCGTTTTGATCTGTTCATCCGTAAAGCCAAGCTTTTTGGCCAATCGGCGCGGAAACTTGACATTCGGTTGATGAAAGACTGCGTATGTGTAATCTTTTACTGTCGTCCCGCTCTCATCCATCATCGTCTGCGCTGCTATGGATACATGCTTGAAATACGCCGGTTCTCCGGTGAAACGCTGACCATGTTCCGGGTAATGCTGGTATGCCCGCCGCCAAAAATCCGGCGTATCTGTTACAAAAGAATATGATGAAATAATTTCCGCCACCGCCATCTCTGCTGGCCCGATCACAAATGCCGCGCCCCCCGCAGCAGCGGTATATTCCAGCGCGTCACCCGGTTTTCCCTGCGCAGTATCCACACCCAACGCCAGAGCAAAATCACCCATTCCAGACCCAACCAACGCGATGCACATCACCATCGCTTCGGTGCCTGCCTTACAGGCAAACTCTAAATCAGCTGCCTGGATGTGATTGGATGCGCCAATCGCTTCTGCGATGATCGTCGAACTCGGCTTTACCGCGTATGGGTGCGATTCCGACCCTGTCCACACCGCTTTCAGCAGTTCTGGGTCAATATCCGCCCGGACCAGCGCGTTGCGCGCTGCTTCGATACCCATCGTCACTGTATCCTCGTCCAACCCCGGAACTGCTTTTTCTTTAATCGGTACACTTCTCTCCGACCGCCCCCACACCCGCGCAATCTCCACTGCAGGAAGCCGATACTGTGGGATATATGCGCCGTATCCAACAATCCCTACTGGCCGGTTCGTCTTTAAGAGTAATGATCCCACATCTTTTTTATCCATCACGTTCACCTCGTTCTCCATTCATCCATGATCTCCAGCGCTCGGCTCACATGGATGTTTCCTTCCTTGACCATCTGCTCAACAATCGCATGGACCCTCTCTTGCGGTATGCCTGCCGCGACAGCCACCTGCCGTGCATGCAGAGACATATGCCCCTGCTGAATACCTTCTGTCGCCAAAGCCCGTAAAGCGCCTAAGTTCTGAGCCAGGCCAACTGAAACAATGATCTCTGCCAGTTCACGCGCACTTTGGATACCCATCAATTTTAAAGCCGCGCATGCAGCCGGATGCACGCGGGTTGCCCCACCTACGATCCCTACCGCCATCGGCATTTCCAGCTTACCAACTAATTCACCGTTTTTACCCACAGACCATGTGCTTAAGCTCGCATACCTGCCTGTTCGGGCCGCATAGGCATGCGCACCCGCTTCCACCGCGCGCCAATCATTGCCAGTCGCCAGTACCACCGCATCCACGCCATTCATAATGCCTTTATTATGCGTCACAGCACGGTACAGGTCCACCGCGGCAAATGCCCATGCCTCAATGATCCGGTCACGAACCATTTCGCCAGAATATTCGCCAAACGCAAGTGCGGCCACAGGGATGGCACACTGCGACCGTGCCAACCGCCGGTCGGCTAAATTCGTCAGGATGCGCAGCAGCGCCCGCCCGCCGGTGATGCTCTCCACAAGCGGTGTCATCTGCTCCAGTGCGGTGTTAATTGCGTTTGCACCCATCGCATCACGCACATCAACAACCAGGTGCAGTACTAGGAACACTCCTATCGGGGAATCTTCGATCTTCCGCAGGATAATATCCCGCGGCCCGCCCCCTAATTTCACCAGCAGGGGGTCGGCCTGTGCGGCTTTTTCTAATAATTCATCTTTGGCTTTTTCCAGGCTATGCATCGCCTGGTCAATATCATCAATATCAAGAATTTGTATCTGCCCGACCATTTCTGAAGCAGTTGTGCTGGCAGTAAAGCCACCTCCCGAGCGTGCCAAGCGTGCCATAAAAGACGCCGCCGCCACCACTGAAGGTTCTTCCACAACCATCGGCACCAGTATCTCCCGCCCATTGATAATAAAATGTTGTGCGATTCCCATCGGAAGCGCGAATGTACCGACCACATTCTCGATCATGTGATCTGCCTGTTCTAGTGTCAATCCCGGACTGCCGGATAGCGCCTGGATATCTTCACCGGAAAGCGATCCATCCGCTTTCAAACGTACCAGACGTTCAGCAATCGTCAATTGATAAAACTTCTTCATATTTTTCTTCATAAAATCAACCTTGAGATGATATGGTCTGAAACCTCGCAAAAACTATCAATCCTCAAATGCTGGCGCTCTCCCCCGGCTGTATCACCAGCACATTTGCATCTGTTTCGGATTCCACAAGCACTTTCCAGGCCTCCACATCCTGCTGGATAACGTCAAATGTATCGTAATGGATCGGGATCACGATCTTTGGATGCAGGAATTGGACTGCCTTGAGCGCATCTCCCGGCCCCATTGTATAGTTGTCTCCAATCGGGATCACCGCCGCATCCAGTCCACCCTCCCCGATCAAGCGCATATCACCAAATAATCCGGTATCGCCCGCAAAATAATAATTTGACCCATCATCCAAACTCAATAAAAAACCGCCTGGATTCCCCCCATAACTTCCATCCGGCAGCGAAGAACCGTGAACAGCTTGCGTCATCTTCACATACCCAAACGGGAAAGTATGCCCGCCGCCGATGTGCAGCGCGTGCGTAGGGACGCCCTTTTCACGCAGCCAATTACATATCTCCGCATTGCTGATTGCTAGTGAGTCAGTGCGCAGCGCGATCTCAAACGTATCCCCAATGTGATCACCATGCCCATGCGTGACCAGAATATAATCCGCCTTCACATCCCCCGGCGCAACCGGTGAGAACGGATTATCTTTAAGAAAAGGGTCGATTAATATTCTCGCGCCGCCGGTTTCCATCAGAAAAGCCGCGTGTCCGTAATAGGTTATGTTTAACATAGCAACTGCCTTTTTCTTTTACCCGTTTAATCTATCTTATCAAAAAGACGGACGCTGTGCATAATTATGCACGATTACTCTATGAACCAATGGAGTAAAATACGCGTATCAAACAACTCTCATTCAGGAGATACCATGAAAGATCCACGCGTCGATAAATTAGCAGACTTGCTCGTAAATTACAGCTTAGGCGTACAGCCCAGGCAAAGAGTGATGATCCAGGGTGATTTTGGCGGTGAGCCGCTCATGTCCGCTGTGATGAGCAAATGCCTTCAGGTTGGCGCTTATCCGTTTTTTGTCCCATACGGTCCGCAACATTTCGAAGATATTTTCCGCTACGCGGCACCGGATACGTTTGCAGACCTTCTGGAGCCATATAAAAACATCGTGAAAACATTCGACGCGCGCCTATTCATTTATGGAGAACTAAATACAAAATTTGCCTCCCAATTTAACCCAGAAACCGTATCTAAGTATTACGCGCAGGCAGGAGAAATATCCAATGTCATGCTCGACCGATCCGCAAAAGGTGAAATGAATTGGGTCGTTTCACTATTCCCCACCTACGCATACGCTCAAGAAGCGAACATGACACTTACGGATTATGAAGATTTCGTTTATTCCGCCTGTATGCCAGACTTGGATGATCCGGTTGGATACTGGAAGAAAGTGGAAGCCCGTCAAAATAAAGCAATTGAATGGTTGAAAGGGAAGAAGAACGCTCACATCACAGCGCCTGGAACGGATCTGACGCTCAGCATAGAAGGGCGCCCCTTTATCAACTGCGCCTGCCAGGTCAATGTGCCTGATGGTGAGATCTTTACTTCTCCAATTGAAAATAGCGCCAATGGCTATGTACATTTCACATACCCAACCCTTTACCAGGGATTTGAGGTAGATGATGTGCGCCTGGAATTTAAAGACGGCAAAGCTGTCAAAGCAACAGCTGGCAAGAATGAAGATTATCTACTCATGAAACTCGACACAGACGAAGGTGCGCGCTATCTGGGCGAATTTGCGATCGGCACCAATGAAGGCATCAACCGCTTCACCGGAAAGATCCTTTTCGATGAAAAGATCGGCGGCAGTTTCCATATAGCACTTGGAAAAAGCTACGCTGAATCGAAAGGTAAGAATAAATCTGCTATCCATTGGGATATGATCTGTGACTTGCGTAATGGCGGTGAGATCACCATAGATGGCGAATTATTTTATAAAGACGGCGCGTTCGTTATCGACTTTTAACTCTATCAGATATGGTTAAGGCGGTTTGAATGGATCTGAAACTGGCTCTGGCGCAAATCAACACAAAATTAGGTGTGGTGGAAAGCAATCTGGAAAAACATCTTTCACAGATCAAGAAAGCATCTAACGATGGAGCAGACTTGATCATTTTCCCTGAATTATCGCTAACCGGGTACGCTCTTCAGGACCTTGTCCCTACCGTTGCTCACCGCGCAGTGCCTGAAGACCCTGTTTTCAAGCGCCTTCTGGATGCCAGCCAGGATATTGATGTAGTCGTCGGGTTTGTTGAAGAGGATCTCCGCAACCGTTTCTTCATATCCAGCGCCTATCTTTCGGGCGGCATAGTATCCCACGTACACCGTAAAGTATACCTTCCGACATACGGCTTATTTGATGAAGGGCGCTTTTTTGCCTGGGGGGACACCACAGCCGCATTCGATACCCGCTTTGGCCGTGTCGGCATTCTCATTTGTGAGGATTTCTGGCACGTCTCACCGCCCTACCTGCTTTGGTTGGATGGCGCGGATATCTTTATTTTTGTTTCCGCTTCTCCCGGCCGCGGCCTCACCAGCGCTCCCCAATTGAGCACTGCCCAATGGGTAGAAAGCATCAACCGTGCCTACGCCAGTATTTTCACTTCCTTTGTTATCCACTGCAACCGCGTCGGGTACGAGGACGGGCTGCATTTTTCCGGCGGTTCCACAGTTTTTGACCCGGATGGGGATCTTCTGGGCAAAGCGCCTTATGATCAGGAAGCACTTACATTCTGCGAAATGGATCTTAACCAGCTCCACCGCAGCCGTTCACGGCTCCCGCTGCTGCGCGATGAACGCACAGCGCTCACACAGCGTGAACTCAACCGCATACTCAGCCGCGACGGCAGCGCGTCCGGAAGGTGAACAGGAGAATAAAATGAATAATCTAGATATACATACAGATCTTGCAGTCGAGATCATCAGCGGCTTCATTCACAGCGAAACCACACGGGCTGGATTTTCCAGAGCGGTCATTGGTGTTTCCGGGGGTGTTGATTCCGCACTGTCCTGCTTTCTCGCCGCCCGCGCTCTCGGCGGGGAGAACGTGCTTGCTGTACGTATGCCTTATAGAACTTCCAGCCAGGCATCTCTGGATCACGCTCAACTGGTGATAGATAAAACCGGCGCACAGTCTATGACCATTCCCATCAGTGATATCGCCGATGGACTCATCAATCAATTTCCTGATATGTCAAAAGTCCGCCAGGGCAACATCATGGCTCGCAGTCGCATGATCGTTCTCTATGACCGCTCGGCCGCTTTCAATGGGTTGGTCGTGGGCACTGGCAACAAGACCGAGATCCTGTTGGGATATTCCACAGTGTATGGGGATTCCGCCTGCGCTTTTAATCCTATTGGTGATCTTTATAAAGCCCAGGTTCGCCAGCTTTCACGGGCTCTGGGCGTGCCTGATGTGATCGTTGATAAAGCCCCCACTGCGGACCTGTGGGCAGGGCAAACCGACGAGGGTGAATTTGGCTTCACCTACGCGGAAGCCGATCAATTGCTTTACCTTCTGGTTGATGAACGCTACACGCCGGATGAATGTATCCAGGCAGGTTTTGATAAGAAATTTGTCGAAACAGTAGTCAAACGCATCCAGCGCTCCCATTTTAAACGCATCATGCCGCCCATCGCCAAGGTCAGCAACCGCACCGTTGGCTACGATTTTCTCTATCTGCGTGATTGGGGCACATAGATTGCTGGTATAACGCACCAATAAATTTCGTCTAGTTTTTCTGTGAGCATGTATCCATCTTCTTCAACGATGAATCCCTAGAAAAACCACTCACTTGCGCGGGCAACTTATCAATACGGATAAGATTACCGAAAGAACAACCCTCCTAGATCATCCCATTGATCATCAGGCATACACTCCCATTTAGGGGCATTCAAATTTAAGTTTGCTAACAGCGCAACCTTTTTCTTCTTCATGAGATCTCTCTTATGCCTTAATCCTCAAACAACGCGTGCCATTCCTTCCACTTCTCATCCATTTCTGTCTGCAAAGACACATATCTCTCACCCAGCTCAGCGATAGATTCGGAGGCCTCGATCGGCTTTTCCAGCTTTTTTCCCGCTTCAGCCAGCGCATCTTCTAAATTATTAATTGCCGCTTCCAACTCCCGCAGCCGCTTCTGGTTGATGCGCTTGCTCTTCTTTTTTCCACGCTTGCCTGCATGAATTTTCTTTTTCACCCCGTTTTTTGCGTCTGCTGCAGCCTTTTTCTCCGCCTGCTCCGCCCGCATCGCACTGTAATTACCTTTGAAAACAACTATATCCTTTTCATCCGGCAATACTTCCCAAACCTGGGTAGCTATCTCGTCCACCAGGAAACGGTCATGCGTAACAAGCAGGATCGTCCCGCCAAATTCAGTTAATACACGTTGAAGGATCTCCTGCGATGGCAGGTCAAGATGATTGGTCGGTTCGTCTAACAGAAGCAGGTTCGCACCCTGCAGTGCCAAACACGCCATCGCCAACCGCCCGCGCTCTCCACCCGACAGCACACCTACTTGTTTGAACACATCATCCCCACTAAACAGGAATTTTGCCAGATAAGATCGTACCTCTCCTTCCAGCATCTTCGGCGCAGTGGACTGAATTTCTTCCACCAGAGTTCGTTCATCATGCAGTCCCTCGTGCGCCTGCGCAAAATATCCCACACGTACACTCCCGCCTAATTCCACTTCCCCGGCTAATGGGGAAATTTGGCCCAGCAGTGTCTTTAGGAATGTGGTTTTTCCCGCTCCATTCGGGCCCATCAGCGCGGCGCATTCCCGGCGCATCAGCACAATATCGGGGACATTGATCAACACTTTTTCATCATCCATATATCCAACCTGCACCCCATACGTACGTACAACCAGGTCGCCCGAGCGTTCTCCGGCCTGAATTTGCAGATGGATACGTTTGCTGTTCCGCGGCGGCGCCAATTTTGCTTCCTTCAGCAGCCGCTCCAGGCGTGTGCGCCTGCCCTGCGCCTGGCGTGTATTCTGACCCGCGATATTGCGCCGAATATAATCTTCTTCCTTTTCAATAAAAGTTCGCTGTTTTTTAAATTCCTTTATTTGGCGCTCATAGCGGGCTTCACGCTGTGTCAGATATGCGCTGTAATTACCGTGGTAGATCTCCATTGCGGGCGTCATCTCCCAGATTACATTCACCGTTTGGTCAAGGAAATAGCGATCATGCGACACCGATACAACTGCCCCCCTCCATGCCCGCAGATACCCTTCCAACCATTCCATCGCCTGAATATCCAGATGGTTGGTCGGTTCATCCAACAGCAGCAGATCGGGGTCAGATAGCAGCAATTTAACCAGCACAGCCCGTGTGCGCTGCCCGCCGGAAAGGATATTCAATGGCTTCTGATAATCGCTTTTGTCAAAACCCAATCCAGTCAGTGTCCGTTCGATCATATTCTCGTAGGTATATCCCCCCTTACGCTCAAACGTGTCCTGCAGGTTGCTGTACCGTTCAAGCAAATCCTCGTCAGCAGCACCATCCGCCATAGTCGTTTCCATTTTCTTAAGCTTTTGCTGCATCTTTTCCAGGTGACTCAGTGCAGTGCGGCTTTCTTCCCATAAAGTTTGCGGAGAATCAAGCACAGATTCCTGCGGCAGATAACCGATCTTTAGCTGCTTTGCTTTCTGCACACTCCCCTCTGAAGACGATTCCTCTCCGATCAGAATGCGCAGCAGGGTTGTTTTTCCGACCCCGTTTGAACCAACCATGCCGACCCGCGCTCGCCTGGGAATGCTGACCGAGATTCCGCTGAAAATATCATCCGCCCCGTAGGCCTTAGCTAAATTGACTGTTGTAAGTAGTGACATAATGAAATCTGATTATATCTTTTTATCCAGCTTTCGCCTGTATTTATTTCGTCTGATAAAACTTACAGGATAATGCGAGTAAAATACCACCATGAAAACACCACCAGTCTGCAACTATGAGGGGTCTGATTACCAGGAAAGTTTCTGGGAACACGGCAATCGTGCCTATGAAGATGCTGCTGAAGAAATTGCGCTAAAACGTTTACTTCCTTCGGGCAGCGGGCACCTTCTTGAATTAGGTGCCGGCGCCGGACGCAATACCCACCGCTACAAAGGCTTTGAACACATCACCTTATTGGATTACTCCACCACCCAACTTCAGAAGGCGAAAGAACATCTCAGAGTAGATAAAAAATTCCGCTACGTGGCCGCAGACGTGTACCGCCTACCATTCGCACCGGGTGTTTTTTCTGCTGCGACAATGATCCGCACCCTTCATCATTTATCCGATCCACAATCAGCGCTCAAGCAGACCAATAAATGCCTGTTCAACGGCGCGGTGTTCATCCTTGAATTTGCCAACAAGCGCAATATCAAGTCCATTTTCCGGTATTGGTTTAATAAGCAGGAGTGGAGTCCTTTTGACCGTGAAGCGATCGAATTCGTTGAACTTAATTTTGACTTTCACCCAACACACGTGAAAGAATGGCTTGCCCAAACTGGATTTAATGTGGAAAAACAGATACCCGTCTCCTACCTGCGGACAGGTATTTTCAAACGTGTGCTCCCGCTCCCTGTCATGCGCACCCTTGAACATGTGCTTCAATTAACACTTTCCTGGGCAGCATACAGCCCCAGCATATTCCTGCGCTCACAGGTCGTAAACCAAAACAAACCAGAGAGCGGTAGTGCATTCTTCCGCTGCCCAGCCTGCGGCCATTATCCCCTGGCGGATACACCGCCAATTCTTGTTTGCGGTCAATGCGGGCATGAATATCCAGTTAAAGATGGTATCTACGACTTTCGGCTTGATTTGTAAGACGCAAGAGGAAAAGCCCCTCACAAGAAATCAAGTCTCCAGGTAATTCTTTCCGCTGGGTGCTAATTTTTTCATTGTTTGCGCACAACCCAAAAATGCGAAAGTCCCAACCGGTTGATGGGCGTTTTTTCCAAAAAATGGATAACTGCACGCAGCATCTTTCCCAACAGAGGCTGCTTCTTAATAATATTGTCATATGCCCCAAAGATTGTCATTTTCGACTCTACCTCGAATGGGAGCCCATGAAAAAGTTTTTCTAAATCTCCGCGGGTGTACACGCGGACATGCGGTGCCAATCGGTTCCGTAAGCTGCGCGGCAGATAATTCACAAATAGTTTGTTCCCGAAGTGATATTTTCCGCGCCAGTACACACCATGTGTTTCAAATGGATATCCGCGATTTGGACAAAAGAGAATCATTAACCCGCCCTCCTTTAGAGAGCGCGTGATCTCTTCAATCGCCATCCGTTCATCCTCTACATGCTCAATAACCTCATTGCTGAGAACCGCTGTGAATTGCCCGGAGCGAAATGGAAGATGCTCCCCGGCAGCACACACCAGATGCTCATTCTTTTTCTTTGCCTCTAACAGCCGGTGCAATTCAATATCCAGCCCCACTGCCAGCTGCGCTTCATCTGTCAACCGTGCCAGATATTCACCCATACCGCAGCCATTGACCAGTAATTTTTCGCGCACACTGTCTGCTCCATATTGCCGGATCATTGCCAGCCGGCGTTCCTGACCAGCACGCCACACATAGGACGGCTCACCGCGCAGTGCCGCTTTCTGAAGATCATTAGGTAATTGTGTGTCAGTCATTGAGTTCTTCTTCATAAATATAAGGCATCCACGCCAGCAGGGTAGTGCCCTGCTTTCGAATTGAGATCACTTCGATCCCTCCCCCCACTCCTTCCGCGCGAGCCTTCATATTCACTAAACCATGGCCAATCCTGTGGTTCTGTTTTTCAGTTTCAAAACCAATCCCATCGTCACTTACTCGCAACATCACCCTGTCATCCTGCCGCCATAAACGCACAGAGACATTCGTTGCCCGCGCATGTTTTGCGGTGTTTGACAATGACTCTTGAAAAATGTGATACAGTGCTTCCATCTGGGGCCGCGCTAAGCCATCCACTTCCTGTGGTGATCCGATCAGATCCACATCTACCATTGTGTTTGCGCGAAACTCCCTGATCAGGCTCTGCATCCCTTCAAGCAGGTTGCTGTGCCGCAGTTGGCGGGGGCGCAGATCGAGAATATATGCACGGATATCAGCGATCGCTCCCTCTAACGCCTCCATTGATTTTTCAATCTCTGCTACGCCGTTGCTTTTTCCGGTATCCAAGTCCACACGAGCATGTTCCAAAGACAAACCAATCCCATAAAGAGATTGGATAATTCCATCATGTAGATCCATCCCAATCCGCTCGCGTTCTTCCGCAATGACTTCCGCTCGTATACGTTGATTATTCTGTTCATAATCCAATAAGCCAGCAACCCAATCAGCGATCGATTGGATAAAAACCAGCTCCTGGTCACTGAGAAATTTCTTTCGTGTATGTGCTGCACAGATCATTCCAATTGGTCTATTTCGCAGGAGAATAGGGTGGCAAAGCACCTGCCCAAAAGCTTTTTCTTTTAATGAATGGACAAGAGATTCCATCCGTCGATTAGGGAGGTTGATCACGCGCACTTCCCCCTTTAATAAATACCTCCTCAAGAAATTATTACCGCCTGAATACGCATCCTCAGCCCAAATGTCTTTTAAATGCCCCACATGGAATAATTTCTCAATGTCCCTTCTGCCGGGTACCTTAATGAACACTTCAAATGCATCCATATCCTGCAGCTCTGTTAATGCCTGTAGGATATGTTTAATATTCTTTATTAAGAATTCGTCAATCGGTTTGCTCTCAGCATGAGCGGCATCAGAGAACTTGTCGATCATTTCTGTCTCAGTTTGAGATTTCAGTGCCTCTTCATCCATTTCGTTTTTGGTACTTCTTCTACTCTTGATTGTAAACCACGCATTAATTATGGTCAATTAATAACCCCCGGTAGAAAACCAGGCAATTACCTCTGGGCAGCGGGACTCATATGCCAACTTTTATGAGGTCTTTTCTTTTTAGAACCATTCTTCTTGACTACCTTAGTGATTATTACTAAAATTCTACCTATCGGGCCACCTGTCAACCTTTCAGTCGGAGTAATTAAAAATGCGATCATTTCATATGTATATGACTGAATATAAAAAGCAACTAAAGAAGGGTTACATCCAAGAGGCATATCAGGGATTGATGGATTATTTTAGAGATTTGAGGTCGTATCTAAAATACAAACATCCTGAATATTCCATATCCAGCAGTATTTACTATGGCTATATGGACATGACTTATTTCTCCTTCTTTCCAAAAACATTTAAACGTCGAAATTTGAAAATTGCGGTCGTTTTTATTCATGACGTATTCAGATTTGAAGTCTGGTTGGCAGGAGTTAATCGAGATGCTCAAGCTAAATATTGGAAATTATTAATAGAAAACAATTGGAATAAATACCACATTTCATCAAATCCTAGAGCTGTTGACTATATAGTAGATCACATTTTAATTGACGATCCGGATTTTTGTGATTTAGATACATTAACAAAACAAATCGAAAGAGGGACCCTGGATTTTATCAGGGATGTTGAGGGCTTTTTATCTAATATTCAAACTGAGTTTTTAGCAAACACCCTGAGCTTTAAAGATTGCCAACATCCCATTAAGTCTGTAACACTTAAGGAGTGGACAAATTGAATATAAATATATATTTCCCAATACTCTTGATTGGATTAGCTGCCATGATAGGCGATTTTGTAGTGCCACATATGTTGGGGAGAAAATATCCAAACTACAACATTGCATATGATGTGATTAGTCAATTAGGCACAAAAGGAAGTCCGGTCAGGAAACAAATTTCAGCATGGTTGATTATTCTTGGTGTCTTATTCATTTGTTTTGGAATGGGTCAAGGGATGCAATTTCGAAATCAAACCTGGGCACACTGGATATATTTATGGGGAATAGTGGTGTTTGGTATTGGAGCCGGGGTTATAGCAGGGATATTTCCTGAAGATACAAGAGGGGCAAAAGAGACAATTTCTGGCAAAATTCACGGAATATTTTCGGGGTTGGGATTCATGTTCTTAATCATAAATCCGCTGTGGGCTTTATGGATTGATGAATTGAATGGACTGGGAGGTCTCAATACGATATTATTTGTATTGGGAATGACAACATTTGGTTTATTCGCAGCATCTGAGAAAAAAGAAATCGGGTTGTTGGGAATGAGCGGCTTATGGCAGCGATTAAATATGTTAGTAGTTTACAGCGCGATTTTGATGAATTTTGTATTCACAAAACCGGCATAACCATAGCTGCGGGTAAACCTCTCAGTAACTAATTATTAAAATGGTAACTTTACAATAATAAGCGACAATGCAAAAGATCTGCTCTAAGGGAAAAGGTCAAGATCTGGAGGAGTAATGAAAACAAAAGAAGAAATTGTCACCAACTGGCTTCCGCGTTATACCGGCAAACCCCTGAAGGATTTTGGGAAATACATTCTGCTGGTCAACTTCGAAGATTATTTGAACATGTTCTCAGCATGGTATGATGCCCCTATCCGTGGACGTGAAAAGCCCATGCCAAATGTCACTGCTGAAGGTATCACATTGATCAACTTCGGGATGGGCAGCGCCAACGCTGCCACGATCATGGACTTATTGAGAGCCATCCAACCCAAAGCCGCTCTTTTCTTGGGTAAATGCGGAGGTTTGAAAAAGAAAAATGATGTTGGCGACCTGATCCTTCCGATTGCAGCCATCCGCGGCGAGGGAACCTCAAACGACTATTACCCTCCCGAAGTTCCGGCCCTGCCGGCTTTCAATTTGCAAAAAGCCATTTCGACCACCATCCGCAATCACGATCGGGATTATTGGACAGGCACAGTTTACACCACCAACCGGCGCGTTTGGGAGCACGATGAGAAATTCAAGGAATATCTGCGCCGCATCCGGGCAATGGCAGTAGATATGGAAACAGCCACGCTTTTCAGCACTGGTTTTTACAACGAAATCCCAACCGGCGCTTTGCTCTTGATCTCAGATCAGCCGATGACTCCTGAAGGAATAAAAACAGCCAAGAGCGACAGAAAAGTTACACAAGAGTATTTAGAAATGCACCTGAAAATCGGGGTTGATGCACTCAAAGAATTAATTAATAACAGTTTGACTGTTAAACATTTGTATTTCTAACAACAATCCACTCGCAGTTTAAGCATTGATTCTGTAATGCGTGGGTAATTTGGAAAGCATTACAAGGGCAGCAAGTAAAATACTAAAAAAAATAATGTCTTTCCTGATATTGTCTTGAATACCTCACGTGAATTGTAACTAATTTTTTCAATAAGATCACAATTGTTTGATAATAACAAATACAAGGGTTTTTCATCAAGCTGAAGTTGTATAATATTGTGAAAATAAAAATATTGAGAGAGCTATAGAGATATGCACAAACGAAAACCATTTATCTTTGTTTTACTAATTCTATCCATTATTCCCTTGGTGTCGTGTAGTACAGGCAGCGAGGCCGCAGACCATCCACCGCAGGAAATAATCAAACTACCTGCCCCTGAACAGAAAGACAGCATGGAGATGGTTTATGTTTCTGAAGGGGAATTTCTGATGGGGTCGCATAAAAAAGAACTGAACGCGAATTCTAACGAGAAAAAACAACGTAGTGTCTATTTAGACACTTTTTGGATCGATCAAACAGAAGTTACAAATACTCAATACGCCATGTGCGTTTCTGATGGCGATTGCTCGGCACCTGCCGATGAGAAAGATTATCGAAAAAATGATATGAGCAATCACCCGGTAGTTTTTGTCTCCTGGCATGACGCTTCAAATTACTGCACCTGGGCCGGCCGTCGGCTTCCTACTGAAGCAGAATGGGAAAAATCTGCCCGCGGAATATACGCCTCCCGTTTCCCGTGGGGTGAGGATATCTCTTGCGAAAATGCGAATTACTACGATTGCAGGGACTTTGTATCCACTGCACCTGTTGGATATTACACGGAAACGGGCAGCAGCGTTTATGGTGTTTATGATATGGCCGGTAATGTTTGGGAATGGATGCAGGACTGGTATCAAGGTGATTTCTATTCTCTTGCGAGTGATGAAAATCCAATAAATATTAACAGCGAAAGCGGGTTGCGTATTCTGCGTGGCGGCTCCTGGAATAGTTACCCAGACTATCTGCGCTCTGCTCACCGTGATGCCAATAAAATGGATAATTCAAGTGAATATATCGGTTTCCGCTGCGTTTTACCGGAGGAGTAGGGCAATCCAAATCTATTTACAGTGGAATATGGCTGTTTTTGCATTCATTCATTGGATTCAATTTCTCGCTTTAGTTAAACATTTAACTTTTACATAAACCAAAGAAAAAGGTAGGGTGCAATGGCGAAAATAAATATATCACCAAAAATAATTGTCAATAAAGCCATTGAAAAATGGTGGCTGTTTTTCCTGTTCGCTGTGTTGGGGGGTACCATCGGTTTTCTAATCTCGATGGCTCAAACCCCGCGTTATGAAGCAGTTGCGCGCATCTCGACAAGCATAGATTATACAACTTCACCAAAAATTGAGGATTATCAAGAGCATAGAGTGATCCAAGATACTGGCCTACTGATGATTTCGGATGACGTATTGGAAGCAGTAAGGTCAGATCTAGCAACCAAAGGGATCGCCATAACTCACCAGGAGATGACAGATTCATTTACAATGGAGAGAATCGACGACCTATGGACACTTCGGGTGGCCAGTTTCGACCCCGAATTAGCAGAAGAAATGGCAAATGCCTGGATGGATGAAGCATATTTGCAACTTGATACAGCTTTCCAACACGCGCAAATAGCAAATTCGATCACGGTGTATATAGATTCGCTGGAACGCTGCCTGTATGCAGATGCAGAGGAAGCCGAAAATTATGCGCTGTGCGCAGTAAGTTCAACAGATGCCATAACAACTGAGATACTGAAAAAAACCGATTTATTGAAAAGCGAACTTAATTTGAGCAGGACAATTAATCCATCCTTGCGTTATTCAGTCATCAACTACGCCCAAACCCCAAATGAACCGGTTTTCCATACTCGCGGCATCCTCATTCTAAGCAGTGTACTGTTAGGTATATTGGCAGCATTTACTGTGATTGTTATTATCACCGGGAAAGAGAAGACAAACGGGTAGGCTCATGAAGAACTTCGCAATAAAATTCTATGATCGAAGTTTAGCGATACTATGGGTGTTATACATCCTTGCACTGCCATTTACAAGCTCTCCTCTTGTCGCAAAATTATTGGGCGGCACAATGGTAGCGGCGCCTTCCGGCCTCATCCTATTTGCCCTGCTAATTGTGTGGCTTTTACCCAAACTGTGGCAGGGAATGACGATCCCACAACATACACTATCATTATTCTTGTTTATTTTAATTGCTCTAATCTCGATCATTACAGGGTATTGGCGGAATATCCCTGCCTTCAAAGGTATTAATCCCATTAAAGAGAATCTTGAAGGGATCATTACACTGGTCATGGGCATTTGTTTCTATTTTGTTTCATATCTATGGCTGCGGGAGAAAAACCAGAAGAAAGAATTCAACAAAACGCTTCGGTTAATCACCTATGCCGGAATAATAATTTTCATTAAAGCATTCCTTGAAATAGTCCTGTGGCGTTTTTATGGCAGATACCCATATTGGTTTGAAACTGCCCATGATCTGCTGGTAACCGGTCCTCTCTTTGAAAACCGCATTTCCGCCTTTGCATTTGAACCATCGTGGTTGGCAAATCAGCTTAATCTGTTATTCCTGCCCTACTGGCTGGCCAGCACATTCACGCGCACCACTGCTTTTAAGATACAGGTCTGGAAATTCCACGTTGAGGATCTTTGCCTGATTTTGGGTTCAGTCGTCTTATTCTTTACCCTTTCCCGGTTGGGGTATTTATCTTTCCTGTTGATGTTGGGTATTTTGATCATCAAAGGAACCGTGTGGTTTTCGGACTGGCTTCAAGAGAAAATCCTGAAAAAAATTCCTAGATTCGAGAAGAAAACTTTCAAGGTAATACTTAGCGTTTTCATTTACAGCATCGTATTTCTTTTTTACGTCGGGTTAGTTTTCACAGCTGCGTATGCGCTTAATCTTTTCGACAGCCGTAATGCGGACATATTCAATATTCTGCTTGGTGATTTCGAATTGAAACGATACGCGGAAAACCTGGGATTTGGGGCACGCCTGGCGTACTGGACTGGCGGCTGGAATATTTTTACAAGATTCCCTTTTCTTGGAGTTGGGTTGGGTAATGCAGGATTCTATTTTCCCGAGAAGCTGCCCTCTTCTGCCTGGCACCTGGTGGAAGTCCGCAAGTACTTTTACGAAACCAACATGCTCCTGAATGTCAAGTCCATGGGATTTCGATTGCTCGCGGAAACAGGTATTCTAGGTTTTTCCGCATTCATCACTTTTTTGACAATCATATTTCTGATCATATTGAGGCTGCTCTTTGCGAAAAATAAATTCAAACAATTTATGGGGTGGATGGGGCTTTTTACCTTTTGCGCATTTATTATCGAACAGCTCAGCCTTGACTCATTTGCGCTGCCGTATTTTTGGGTTACCTTTGGAATGATCACCGCAGCAAATGAAATAGAATTAAAAAATAACTGATGGATAAGTTATTTTTTTGTAGGCTTATTGTAATGAATCCACAGTTCTTTTAGAACTCGTTCAAGTCTTTCACCCAACGCGTCGCCCCCTTGGGAAGTCACATCGTCCGAATTATCAAATACAACATACGGCACCCGAGTCCCCTGAATGGTCAAGAATTGAGGATCTTCCTTGCTAACTTCATCCCAATCTTCTTCTTTATATAAGCGCTCTAATTTCGAATCTGGCAAAGAATGTTCCAGAATACTGTCGGGTTTCTCGGGATTAAATCGCTTGCGATTCTTTCGCAATGATTCTTCCCAGGTGACATCAATATATAGAATTGCCATCTTTTGAAGCATTTGCGGCGTTAAATGAGAAAAAGCAGATTGGTAACCGCCATGCTCCTTGCCCCGCGAAAACTCAAGGATTGTCGTATAGGTTTCAGTATAATCTGGAATATTTCTCAGCTTCTTCTGATATTCAAGCCCGATGCGTTCAATCAAAAGATCCCAGAGATGCTGTCCGAGAAAATACCCTTCATGATCTGTATGCAGTCTTGGATGTCCCATTTTCTCAAGAAATGCGTCTTCCTCAAACCAGGTCCAAAGCATTGGAAAATCATCGATCTCGTCAAATTTTCCTACATGAAAACGCTGTGCCCGTTCCTCTAATGGGGTCCGTTTAATATAATCGATGACTTCACTTTTTCCAGCAGCAGGCCTGGCAATCAATAAAATTATGTCAAATATGGGTTTTTCTCTCATTTCTACTTTCCTTTCTTGTTGTTTATTAGACCTCAATACTGAGCCCGTCATAAGCAATAGCATAACCATGTTCTTTTGCATATATTGCAAGCTCTGGATGGGGAGGATTGCCTCCATGACTAATATGAGTTGCAAATACGCGCGCGTTTTTAGCTAATAAACCCTCGTTACTCATTCTCGTTATGTGTTCTATGACTTGATGAGCATTCATATGATCATCTCCGTGTTGGGTTAATCCGTACATATGGTCCAGGATTACCACATCAAACCGCATTTTATTATCATGAAACGCTTGCCAGGTTTGGTCAAAGAGGGCTGCGGTATCAGTGCCATAGAAAATACAGCGGTCATCCGTTTCAACAGCATACAGCATCGCTCCCATCGTAGGTGCATGGTTAGCCGGAAACGCGGTCACTCGATAATGACCAAACTCAAATTGCTGTAGAGGTTTGATGGAATGCAATTTTAGATTTAAATTTTCCTGTGTTTCAGGAGACAAAAGGCTCTCTTTAGAAAGATCCCGTTCAAAGGTCTGCGCCGCTCGTTCTAATGTCTCTTGGGATGCATAGAAATTTAAACAAGGAGCACCAATAACCCCATGACCTGGACTGCGCGAGAGAAAGTGTGATGGGTCCAAATGATCTGCATGGGGATGCGTTTGAATACAATATCTCACATTCGACAAAGAACAACCGTGTATTTGAGAAGCCGCCATAATATCAGGGCCTAAGTCAATCAGTAGATCATCATTTACTAATAAGGCGGATCGTTTTCGCAAACTTGAACCACCAAGGATTCTTGCTTGTTCACAATTAATGCATTTGCAAAAGGCTTCTGGAAAAGCGTTAGCGCCGGACGTACCGAGAAATGTGATAATCATTTTTACAATTTCCTTCCAAATTGCATTTAATTTAGTAATCTCCAAAATGTGTAACTTATTTGGTACTGCTATTGCCAAACTAAATTTTATATTCGTTTTAAAATTTAAAAATCACCATGATTATTAATATACACTTTTGTATATCTTTGACAAGCGACCAAAATAACACAGACCTCAAACTAAGTGCTTAATAACCTCAAAAATGACTATTGACATTAACTGATTTTTATTATACTATGAAGTTGTAGGACGTCCTACTACTGTGTAATAATTTTACTTACCTATATTTTGAAAGACAAAATCAATGAGTATGGTTATCAATTCCGGCACACTTCTAAATAAGGTCAAAACATATTTACTCACCTACATTGAGGAAAACGAACTTAAGCACAAGGACCAGCTTCCGTCAGAAACAGCTTTAGCAAAAATGCTGGGAGTCAGCCGTAATACTCTGCGGGAAGCATATATTGAACTGGAAAACGAAGGCGTCATTACACGTCGACATGGCATCGGCACTTTTGTGTCTCGTTCCCCCATGATCCGCGATCCCTTAAATAATTTTTTACCCTTTGCGGAAATGATTAAAGAGAGTGGTTTTACACCCACCTTTCAAACCTTATCTATGGACTTTGAAAGTGCGCCAAACGATGTGTGTGATGTGTTTTCAACACCACAATCAACAAAGATTTATTGCATCAAACGGGTTGTTCGAGCTGATCAGCAACCAGTGATATATATAGAGGATTATATAATCCCAACAGATGAAGTAGAAGGATTAAATTGGGATAAGTTTGATGGCAACATGATTCAATTTTTATCTACCTCGCTTAATATCTCATTACACCATATTCAATCTTACATCCGAGCTGTGGCACTCAATCCTGAATTTTCACAATACTTAGAATTGGATAGTGGAACACCAATCCTCAGCGTTAAATCAATAACTTATAAGGAAGTGGATGACCAACCAATTGTCTATAGTAAGATCGTTTTCAATTCAGATATTGTTGAATTGAATATTATGCGGATGATATGTAATTAATCTGTCAAGCACTGAGATTTAAATCGGTTAGTGGACAGAACAATAAAAGAAGTTGAGAAATTGAGAGGAGGAATAGTAAAAATAGTCACCAGCACCAGTATTATAAATATATCAAAACTGAAAATAAAAAAGGAGTTTAAGAAATGAAAAAGAAAAACACATTACTGTTCTTAGTGTCAAGCTTATTCATTGCTGCGATGCTGTTGGCTGCCTGCCAGCCTGCGCCCGTAGTTGAAGAAGCAGTCGTTGAAGAAGCGGTCGTTGAAGAAATCGTGATGGATCCTGTTACCTTCCAGGTGTTCTACCCGGTTGCTGTGGATGCCCCAATCGCTGCCATTCTCAATGGTTATATTGAGGATTTCCAGGCAGAATATCCTTATATCACCGTTGAACCGGTCTTTTCTGGCGGCTACGGTGATGTCCAGACTGCTGTCCAGACCACTATTGACGGCGGCGGTGAACCACCCGCTTTGACAGTACTTCTGGCAACTGCATTGTATGACTTAATCAACGCAGATTACATCGTACCATTGGATGATTATGTCACCAGTGTGGAAGATAGCCAAGCATATTTGGCCGATTTCCTGCCTGCTTTTATGGAAAATTCCCACTACGATGGTAAACTCTGGAGCATCCCTTTCCAGCGCAGCGCTGTAGTGATGTACTACAATGCCGATATGTTTGCTGATGCCGGATTAGTACCACCCACAAGCTGGCAGAGTTGGGCTGAGGCCGCTCAGGCACTCACCACCACGGACGGCGACACCACCAATTGGGGCCTGCAATTTCCGTCTGGCTGGCCGTACTGGCTTTTCCAACCGTTGGCTATCGGTGCTGGACAAAACATCCTAGAAGATGACTGCACCGTTGTTTTCGACGACCCTGCGGTGATCGAAGCAGTTCAATTCTATATGGATCTATCCGCTGTTTATGGTGCCATGCCCGCCGGCGTTCAAGCCGTCTGGGGCACCGCTACTACTGATTTCGCCAGCGGCACGTCCGCAATGATCGTCCATTCCTCAGGCAGCCTGACCGGAATTCTAGAGCAGGCCGATTTTGAGGTCGGTGTGATGCCCATTCCTGGAAAAGAAGAGGGAACATACGCCAGTGTTCCTGGCGGCGGTAACTTTTACATCATGAAAGGCGCTCCTCAAGAAAAGCAGGATGCTGCCTGGAAATTCGTGGAATTCCTTTCCCGCCCTGAGTACGTGGCCGATTACAGCATCAACACCGGCTATGTCGCTGCCCGTGCCAGTGCATACGACACTGAAGCGATGAAAACCTATGCTGCTGGAGTTCCTCAAGCCCTGGATACCCGTGACGCGCTGCAATTTGCCGGCACAGAATTATCTATTCAGAACCTCGGGCAGGTACGCGGTATATTCCATGATTACCTGCAAAGAGCATATAATGGTGATATGACTGCCGCAGAAGCAATGGCCGCTGCACAGTCTGAAGCCGAAGCTGCAATGGCAGATTACTGCGAATAAGCACCGGGTAATCGCTAATTAATAATGGGGTGGCCATAGTAATTTCGTGGCAACCCCATTGTTCTTGTAAGGAATCTATCTTGGACACACAAAACACTCGCAAAAAACTCAATCCCTTACCCTACATACTGATCTTCCCAACAGCAGCGTTCGTGGCCCTGTTTACCGCCTGGCCCGTGCTGCTTTCGATATACCAGAGTTTTTTCCGCCAGCGTATGAATAACATACGTTTCCGTGAACCAACTTTCATCGGGCTGGGTAATTATGTTGACCTGTTTACTGATCCTTACTTCATCAAGGTCATTGGCAACACGTTTTACTACATCATCGGCACGGTGCCAATCAGCATAATACTGGGTTTATTGTTCGCGTTGCTGGTCAACCGTAAAGTGCGAGGTATCGGCTTTTTTCGCCTGGCATTCTTTCATCCAATGGTACTCCCAATGGTCAGCGCTGCGACCATCTGGATGTTCTTCTTCACACCCGATTACGGCCTGTTCAACAGCGCGCTGCGTTTCCTTGGGTACAGTGGACCCGAAAACTGGACCGGTAACCCCAATATGGCATTATTAGCAGTTATCATCGTCGCCATCTGGAAAAACTCTGGCTATTATATGATCTATTACCTGGCTGGACTTCAAAACCTTCCAAGGAGTGTCTACGACGCTGCTGCTTTGGATGGTGCTAACGGCTGGCAAACCCTATGGTTGATCACTTTCCCCTTGCTGCGGCGAACAACGGTTTTTATCACCATTGTAGCCTTTATCGATGCGTTCCGCACGATAGACCATATATTTGTGCTAACCAGCGGCGGGCCCAGCAGGGCAAGCACAGTATTATTATTCGAGCTCTGGCTGCAGCGTTTTGAATATCAGGATATTGGTGTTTCAGCGGCGATCACGGTGATCTTTGTGATCGTGTTGGTAGTTTTCACAGTAACCAACTTTATCAACTCAGAGCGCAAGGAGGCCTGACATGTCTGGATCTATCTCAAGCCCCGGCCGTTTAATAAAAAACCTTGGTAATTGGACCATCAATTTGTTATCGACCTTTCTGGCGCTTTTGTGGTCAGTACCAGTCATCTGGGCGCTGACCGCATCTCTCCGTCCGGCCAGCGATGCCATGAGCCGCGGTGACATCTGGTTTAGCACCAGCGTCACATTAGAGAATTATTTGCACGCATGGTCGCTGGCACCATTTGGGCAGTATTACATTAATACTATCATTGTCGTACTCACAATTTTATCAGTGCAGTTGGTCACCATTGTGCTGGCAGGTTTTGCCTTTTCTCATTACAAATTCCTGGGCAAACGCTGGATATTCTTCTTCATCCTGCTACAAATGATGATCCCAACCTCGGCTCTGCTGGCTCCAAACTTTGCCACTATTCGCCAGATGGGGCTTTTCGATACCCGACTGGCAATTGCCATCCCCTACTTTGGCTCTGCCTTTGGAACGTTCCTGGTACAGCAGGCATTTTTAGCTGTACCGCGCGATCTGGTGGACGCAGGAATCATTGATGGATGTTCGTGGTGGCAGTTAATCCTGCATGTGTATCTACCCCCATCGATTCCAGCATTGGTTGCTTTTGGTATTTCATCAGTAACCTGGCACTGGAATGAATTCCTCTGGCCACTGATCATCACCAACAGCGACAAAAGCCGCCCTCTTACAGCCGGATTGGTGCGCTTTACTCAACTGGGAGAAATTGGCGCGCAATGGTCTCTCCTTACGGCAGCAACACTCATGGTCATCGCCCCGCTCTTCATCACCTTCCTGATCTTCCAGCGGCGGTTTATCCAGAGCTTCCTGCATTCCGGTTTAAAATAAACGAAAAACTGTAGTGTTCTATGAAACCAGACCTCAAGCCAAAAGTGCGAGTTTTATCTCCTGAAAGAAAAACTTTGGTCAAGCTACTATATATTTAGTACCATAAATACTTTCACCTTATTCTATATCCGCATCATAGTAGTGTAACGTTCGATCAAGTTGTCAAGAAACCTGGCGGCGGCAAGCGCTGCTAACAATGCTCCTGTTGTTAGTGAAAATTAGGAAATTTTTAGAAATTAACTACATTAAATAAAAAAAACACCTCTCATGCTTACTCTTGAATAGGTGTTTTTTTACATTTTTATTAAAGGTTTTGTTTCAATATTCCGGCTTTTCTTAGACAGCCATTTTCCTAACATAGAACCACAACCCGATGCCGGCGCCTATAAAGAAAATACCCAGAGCAAGCAGCAGGGGTGATGGGCTCTCTTCACTGAATGCGGGGTGCAGTCCCGATCCCGGTTGAGCCCCAAAATCAATTGTCGAAACTTCTCCCGCTCCAATTGCGATTGCGTAATTCATCACCGTGGTTGGGTTGTACCCCTCTGGAATAGCGACACTGATATTGTAGTCTCCTTCTGGAAGATCCGAGAAACAAACTGCGTCTCCGCTTTCATCTGTATCACTCGTCAGATTGATAGTATTCAACCGGTCTGTCACACTAACGGCACCGCCAGCAAGCGCCTGTTCAGTCTCCTCTGCCAGTGCATTGCCGTTTTCATCGTTGAAAAGATAAATACAGATACTGCCATTACCCTTAAATGGCGTTGCAGTTGGGGCAGCGGTTACTTCCGCAGTTGGCACAGGGGTATCCTCCGCTTTTATCCCCACCAGCATTTCTTGTCCAGGGTATATGAACTGGCAGTCATCTGCACCAAGATTGTTAAATTCACGCAGCTCCTGCTCAGATATGCCCATCAGTAAAGCAATGCTGATGCAGGTGTCATTCTCTTTGACAATGTATACGATCCGCCCATCCGCCTGAGGTGTTGGAGTAGAAATCACAGCCTGTGGAAGAGGCGCGCTGGCTGTGGTGGGAATCATTATGATAATTAAAAGCAATATCATTGAAAGCCAGCCAAAAGCCCGTATTGTTTTTTTAATCATGGCAATCACCTTTTTTGCGATTATAACATTATATCTATTCTTACACTTCACGTAGAAAAAAATATAAAAATATCCTAACTTCATAAGTATACAGTTAATCAAGCGTATAATAATCACATGGTTTATTGGATTGATTCGATATCAGGGAAAGGAAAGTAAAAATGAGTTTTCACACGATCATTATTGTAGGTAATTTAGGTAGAGATCCTGAAATGCGGTACGCCCCCAATGGCAACGCCGTCACATCTCTCAGCGTAGCCAGCAACAGGCAGTATACCGACTCAAGCGGTCAAAAAGTTAAAGAAACCACCTGGTTCAGAGTATCAGTTTGGGGTAAACAGGCTGAAAGCGTCAACACTTATCTACAAAAAGGCAGCAGCGTCCTTGTTGAAGGCGAACTTCGACCGGATAAAGAGACCGGAAATCCACGCACCTTCACTCGCTCGGATGGATCGATCGGCACTTCCTATGAAGTTACCGCGCGCACTGTCCGTTTTCTCTCAACCAAAGGTGCCAGTACTGATAGCCCTGGCGACAGCGGTAGTAGTGTAGCTGACGAAGAGATTCCATTTTAATTAAATTACAAAGAAAAGAAAAAATTGAATATGTTTAAAGAATTAGCTGATAAAGCCCATCAGGATTTTGAAGCACGCCATCTGGTGCGTGAAAATGCACTCAAACAAACACGAAAATTAACACGCCATTGCGCTAACGCCATTCGAGCCATTCACCGCGATGAACAGGAGAGCGCTGAAGATAATATGGATGCCGCGAACAGCATCGTAGCAAATCTTTTTGATTCTTTAAAAGATTATCCGGAATTCTATTTCTCCGGATACACACAGGACGCTTTGAAAGAATATGTGGAAGCGCGATTAACGATCAATTTTCTCAAGAATAAGCCACTGCCCTCACCCGAAGAAATGGGCATTGAATACAGCACCTATTTAAAAGGGATGGCCGAAACCATCGGTGAAATGCGCCGCAGATGCCTGGATATCTTGCGCCAGGGTTATTCCGATGAAGCGGAACGCTTGCTCGATCTCATGGATGAGATCTACTCCATTCTGGTCACGATTGATTATCCCGACGCGATCACACACGGTTTAAGGCGCCAAACAGATATGGTGCGGGGAATCATTGAGCGCACCAGGGCAGATCTTACCACCAGCCTGCGCCAACAGCATATGCAGCAGGCATTGAAGGATTTCGAAAAACGCATCATCGAAAATGACGCGAAGTAAACGCACCATCCGTGCGTCTGAGATCGGCTCTTTTATTTACTGCCAGCGCGCCTGGTGGTATCAACGAAACAAAATAAAACCGATCAATGTGGATGAACTTGCGGCTGGGCAGAGTTTTCACGAACACCACATCAATCAGTCCCGCTCTGCCAAGTTTCTCAAGGCCATTGCGTGGTTGTTGGTTATAGCATCGGTCATTTTATTAAGCATATTTATTGCCACCTTCCTGAAATAAAATCTGTTATGGAAATGAATTCGCTGTTAATCTCATTCATTGGTATCCTGATTTTCATCGCTCTGATCCTGTTTGGAATATCACACCTCCTGACAAAAAGGACAGGCATCCCCGATGGACGCATCATATATTCCGACCCCGGCGTATGGAAAAAAAATCTAAAACCGCTCTATGATGCGGGCATCGGACTTACCGGAAGACCTGACTATTTGATTAAGAAAGGGGATCAGATCATTCCCGCAGAAGTAAAATCATCCTGGGCACCGCATAGTCCATACGACAGCCATATCCTTCAATTAGCTGCATATTGTGTGCTTGTGGAAAGTACCTACGGGCAGCGTCCTCCATATGGGCTCCTCCGCTATAAAAACCGCACCTTTAAGATCAAGTTCACATCTGATTTGGAAGAAAGAGTACTGGAAAAAATTGATATCATTAGAAAACAAAAAAACAAAGAGGATGCACCCAGATCACATAGCCAGTTAAACCGATGTGCCCGCTGTGGGTATAGAAACATTTGCGATCAACGCTTATGAAAGCATTTATTAAGAGCATATAATTCAAGAACAATGAAAAAGAAAATCTCTAATTTTATGATCGCATATAATGCGCAGATCGATGGCGCATTAGCGACCAGCAAAGAAATTTCCGCTTATCTAACAAAAGCAGGTGCACGGGTTTCTTCAATTGGAGAAATCCAAGAAGAAACTATGCGGCATGACATAAAACAACCCGATCTTGACATGCTCATTGTTTTAGGTGGAGATGGAACAATTCTGCGTGCTTGCCACTTATGCTCTTCTGTCAGAATCCCCATTGTGGGTGTTAATCTCGGAACAATGGGTTTCCTAATTGAGCTGCAGAAAGACGAATGGCAGAATTATTTTCAGCGTCTATTAAGTGGGGATTTCAGAATTGAGAAAAGAATGATGCTCCAGGCGGAACATTTTCGAAAAGAGAAAAGTTTGGGCAGTTGGCAGGTAGTCAACGAGGTTGTCGTCTGCCGTGGGCAGTATGTACGACCAGTCCGAATCACCACAGAAGTGGATGGATACCCAATGGCTGGTTATGTGGCCGATGGCGTTATCGCTGCTACGCCAACCGGGTCCACCGCATACGCCCTCGCTGCTGGTGGCGCAATTTTGCCGCCAGATGTTCGCAACATCATCATCGTACCCATTGCACCGCACCTTTCGCCAGACCGATCCATAGTCCTTTCAGAAGGCGCAAAAGTAACCATCAAGGTTCACACTTCTCATCAAGCTGTTTTCAGCATCGACGGACACGCCCCGGTAATAATGAAAGATGGGGACCATGTCCAGGTTGGCGCCAGTGTGCATGACTCTCTATTTATTCGTTTTCATGGTCCCGGCTTCTTTTATCAAACATTAAATCGTTATCTGGAACAAAATCCTTCCCTCCTGGCTAGTTGATCCATTTCGCAGACATCACTACCGCAGGTATAATTGCCTGAATAATATTACAAAAAAGATAAACCAAATGACAGAAACAGAAACCCTATATTGTGTAAATCATTCCGATAGAGAGACCTTACTACGCTGCAATCAATGCGAACAGCCCATCTGCGTTCAGTGTGCGGTTCAGACACCAACAGGCTACCGCTGTAAATCTTGTGTGCGCGGGCAGCAGAAAATATTTAACACAGCAAACATATCTGATTATATTTTCGCCCCGATTATTGCTGCCACTCTTTCCTTCACCGGATCATTCCTGGTCGGTTTCTTAGGATTCTTTACAATTTTTGCGGCGCCTTTCTTCGGTTTGATCATTATGCGGATTGTGCGGGCAGTCATTAAGAATCGCAGATCAAACACCCTGTTCTTAGTTACTGCGGCAGCGGGCGCGATTGGCAGCCTTCCATTACTTATCGCAGCGTTAATCCCTGCAATAAATGGATTGAGAGCTGGTGGATTTAATATGTACACCTTGCTTCCCTTAGTGTGGCGGGCAGCGTATTCAATCCTCACTACCGGAGCAATTTATTATCGTTTAAAGGGGATTTCTTTTTGAAATATCATTAAGCCATGATTAAAGAACTGCGTATTGAAAATTTTGCGATTATAGACCAGCTTGAATTAGTATTTAGTAAAGGGCTCACTACTTTTACTGGAGAAACCGGCGCTGGTAAATCTATCCTGTTGGACGCGATTGAAGCATTGGTAGGGGGAAGAGCAGAAATCACCATGATCAGAGCAGATGCTGACCGCGCCAATCTCGAAGCGATATTTGCCATTCCTGCCCAGCATAAAGAAGAAATTCTTCACCTTTTAGAAACAGAAGGGTTGCTGGAAAACGAGAATGAGATATTGTTTAATCGGGAGATCCGGCGGGGTGGAAGAAATATTGCGCGCTTGAACGGTCGTATGGTCACTGTTTCCCTCATGCGGGAAATTGGGAGATACATGGTAGATATTCACGGACAATCCGAACACCTCTCTCTTCTAACCGTCCGCCAGCATTTACGGTTATTAGACAGGTTTGCGAATAATCAGGAACACCTTGATAATTACCACGCCATCTATCAAACGGTGAAAAAGGTTCGGGATGATCTGGCGGAATTACGTGAAGCGGAGCAGGATGCCGCCCGCCAAACCGATCTCCTCAAGTACCAGATCCAGGAGATTGAGGCGGCAGTAATACAACCCGGAGAAGAAGATGTCCTCCGTCGGGAACTAAGCCGTTTAGCAAACTCAGAAAAATTGGCCTCTCTGGCTCAGAACGCGTACGCATTGCTCGAGGAGGATTCCCCTGACACATCCTCAGTAAGCGAAATGTTAGGAGATGTAGCAAAATCAGTACGCAGCTTAGCCCAGATTGACCATGATCTTGAAAACCTGGTTGATCAAAGTGAAACGATCAATTCTCTCGTTGCCGATACCAGCCGGATCCTTCAGGGTTATATCGAAAAGATCGAATACAATCCCAAGCGATTAGAGCAAACAGAAAACCGATTAGCGCTCATCTCTCTCCTGAAAAAGAAATATGGAGAAGATGAAACAGCAGTACTGGATTTCGCGGAAACCGCACGGATAAAACTTGAACACATATCCCATGCTGAAGAACGGATTGAAGAATTAAAACAGCAAGAAATGATTTTGCTTCAGAAAATAACGGATGCGGGACACACATTATCAGAAACTCGCCAAGAAGCTGCCCGGATATTAAGCGATCGTATGGAAATGGAGCTTTCTGGCTTAAAAATGGCTGGCGCTCAGTTTTCAGTATCAATCATCCACAAGCCAAATGAAACTGGGATTATGATGAGCGATGGACAAAAAGTCGAGTTTAATAGCAGCGGGATCGACCACGTCGAATTCCTCATCGCCCCAAATCCGGGAGAGGGCCTAAAACCGCTGGTAAAGATCGCTTCCGGTGGAGAGACATCCCGGCTGATGCTTGCGCTTAAGAACGTGCTTGCAAACGCAGACACGATCCCAACTTTGATCTTCGATGAGATTGATCAGGGAATTGGCGGGCGTGTCGGTGTATTGGTCGGTGAAAAATTATGGCAGCTCGGCACGACACATCAAGTGCTTTGTGTTACCCATCTCCCTCAGCTAGCTGCATACGGCAACCAGCATTTCCATGTTCACAAGAAAATCGTCAACGGGCGTACACAAACAATAGTTGAAACACTGGACAACCTCCGGCGGCAGAGCGAACTGGCTCATATGTTTGGCGGTGATAGCGAGGCAAATCGAGCAGCCGCACGGGAAACGCTTGAAACTGCCGCGCAATTTAAGAGGGATTTTCTATCAGCCTGATAGTTGTGTGTGTCTACATAAAAATCTGCTGATTGTCCTTTCTGGAAAGGACAATCTTGCTTTATTAAAACATATATGATATAAATGAATTACCAAACGCTTGGGTGCCCCCCTCACCCGTGCGTTTGGCTTTTTTTTTCTCATATAGTATATACTTTATGTATATAATAATAAAAAGTAATAATTAATTGAAAGGTTAACGAGGAGGAAAAAATGAAAAAACGCTTTGGTGTGCTTCGGATTCTTGCAACTGTCTTAAAAATATTAGGCATAGTGGTTGCAGCAATCGCTGTGCTGGGCGGATTAGGTACACTGATCATGTCTTTTACTGGCGGCAGTCTGTTTTCTGCACTTGGTGTTGACGCGAACAGCGGCTTCTTTGTCGGGCTTCTCAGTTCCTTCAGCATCGTTGTCGTTGGATTTTTTTATGCCGTATTCTTGTACGGATTCAGTGAACTGCTACTACTGCTCCTTTCTATGGAAGACAACACTTTCAAGACTGTCAAACTCTTGGAAGATGTGATCAAAGACGATCAAGAATAATAGATATTTAATACTAAATAACTCATATAATCACACATTCGCTGGGTTGAAACCCAATAATTAGACATAAAAAGAAAACACCTTATGAGACAATAATTCATGAGGTGTTCTTTCATTATCAAGTGCCGAAAATTGGGTAAAGCAATTTGATTAACGAATTTCACGTATATCTAAAAATTTTCAAAATCAAATAACGACCTGAATTCTTTTACTTTTTCTACGATTTTCTTGTATTGATGATAAAAATCATTGTCCTCATAATACCCTATCAAAGGAAAGATTTTTTCTTTTCTTTGAGTTTTAAAAGCCCTTTGAACAGCTTTTGAGAATTTGATTACACTACCTGTTGATGTACTTCCTTTATGGATGATAAAAACCGTAAATTCATCATCTACGATCAACGGTTGGTAATCCTTTATTAATCTTAACCACAAGCTGTACTCGACGACAGAATTCTTGTCTTCACTAAAACCCCCATATAACTGGACGGCTTCTCGTTTCAAAAAGGTGTTTTCATGGGAGATGATATTCATCGCGGACAAAGCTTTTTCTGGGTTGATCCTTAATAGATGTGTCTGGGGTATTGCGATTATTCTGCCCCCGATTTCAACCAAGAAGTTGCCAGTAAGCCACACAAGGCTTGAATTATTTGTAAAATGAGAGGCTGCCTTTTCCAATGATTCTTCTTTATAATAATAATCATCTGAATGAAGATAGTGGATAATATCCCCTGTTGCTTCTTTTGTTGCCACATTCAAGGCGTTTGCCACACCATTTGGCTGTGATTGTATGAATTTTATTCTGTAATCTTTTTTATTATGCTCGATGTATTTTTTTATTATCGCTAAAGTTTTATCAGTTGAATAAGAATCATTAATAATATGTTCTATATTTTTATAAGTTTGTTTTTGAATACTTTCCAAAGCTTTTTTCAAATACTTCTCGCTATTAAATGTGCAAGTGATAACACTTATCATCGGATAATTATTTTTTTTCATCAAATGAATGCCATCCATTTCCATCTAATATCTTACAGGTTGTAATTTCATATAGCTCATTTGTATCCGCTTCCATTCCTTCAATATCAAAGTGAATGGGAATTATATATTTCGGCGAAAATTTCCTTACCATTGTTGCTATCTGATTTTTATATTTTTGAGGTCCAAATGGAGTTGTCCGCCATGGAACGCACAAAATATCCGGTGTGATATCCAGCGCAACTTTATGTGCATCCCCAATATGCAGAATTGTGATCTCATCTTCAATGATGAAAGATAATGGTATTCCTCCAGGATCAGGTAACCGCCATCTGAATAAAAAATAGAATAATGAATAAATAAAACCACCAACCATGCTGAACCCGGGCAAAACTCGAATATTCTCTATCTGATCTCCAACAGATACAGGAAACAATCTGTCTCTTGAAACACCCAAATCAAAAGCAATATCACAAACATCCTCTGAAGCAATCACTATTCCTGTTGGTATCTCAGCGATGCGTGCAATATGGTCTCTGTGAGCATGGCTTACAAGAATATATTCCACGCCTTTTTCTGGTTCACGAGTAAAATCTGGATCAATAAGGATATGGTTTTTGCCAATTATTTCGATGCAAGAATGACCTAAATAACGAACTTTCATATAAAACCCTCGTATATTGTAACGGGCCATCGTACCCCTCTAGTAGATTGATACGATGGGTAGACTACACACCTTAGTGGGTACTTAATGAACGACAATCACAACGTCAGCGGGCATGCCCGGTTTTAACCTGAGATCAGGATTAGGAGCTAAGATTTCTACAGCATAAACTGTGGCAAGGCGACCTTCCACTGTTTGAACATTGCGCGGTGTAAATTCGGCTTCATCAGCAATACGGATGACTTGACCATCAAAAGATTCACCAGGGAAAGAGTCAGCTGTAACGGTTACTGCTTGACCTAGTTGGATTTGTCCATACTTATCTTCAGGAACATATACCGTCAAGTGTACTTCTTCTAATTGTCCAATCACCATCACCACACTTCCTGGTACGATCATTTCACCAACCTCAAGGTTACGAGAAAGCACAATTCCATCTACCGGTGCCTTGACAATAAATTTATCCAGTTGAATTTCTATCATTTCCAAGGCGGCTTCAGCTTGTCGTAAATTTGCTTCTGCTTGGGCAACGCCTGTTTCAGTCAATGTGACAGCGGCCTTGGCTGTCTCAACTTGTAAGGATTGTTCTCCAACTTGTTGTTGAGACAAATAATCAAGCGAATTATCGTAGTATCGTTGTGCCACTACTACTCGACTTCTAGCATCCAAGATATCTTGGGCTGCCGAAGTAGTTAAGATACGGTCGTATTCAATTTGCGCGGCATCAAGTTCTGCGCTTGCTTCGTCAAATAAATCTTGAGCAAAATCTTCCAATGTTTCACGATCATCAGCACTTTTTGCCTGTTCCAATGTTTGGTCTGCGATTTGATAGGCTGCTTGTGCTTTGGAAAGTCGTTCTTCTGCTGTAATTAAATCCATGCTGCTGCTGTTTTCCAAGACAGCTTCCAGATTTTTCAATTCAAACGCTAATGTTTCTGCTGCAGCATCAATTTCTTTTTCAATCGCATTTAGGTTCTCAGTATCAAAGAAATACCAAACTGGCAAATCAAAATCATCTGGTTGATCTTTTTTCCAAACAGAGTTGATTGTGACTCTCTTTTGCTGGCGAACTCCCTGAAGAGTTAGCTCCATTTGAAGCTTGGCCAAATCCAACTGGGCATTTGCCGATTCAACAGATGACTCCGCTACGCCTACCATGGCGACGGCTTGGTCGTACTGGGCCTGTAGAAGATTGTCGTCAATACGGAAGAGGACATCTCCTGCCAGAACCGTATTTCCCTCTTCAACATCGATTGCACTAACAATACCGCCAACTTCAGGGGCAACATCCACTTGTAAAGCTGATATCCTCCCTGATGAATTTAAATCGCCACTATTGTTTCCATTAATCGACAACCCGCTGCATGCAGCTGCCATCAATACAATAATTACACTAACGAGCCAAAGTACTTTTTTGTTTTTCATTTTTCTTTCTCCATATGGTATCTAAGTTTTTAATGTTTTATTGTCGTTATGTTTAAATTGTCGCAAGCACAGGTTAATCAATACGTTTTTGGAAGAGAACAACGCTTAAGAAGAAAACAACAAGGCTAAACACAGCCATCGGCCAAACCCAGGGCCACAAGTAAGTTATTCCAACACCTTTCGTAATGATGCCGCGTACGATTTCAAGAAAATATGTTACTGGAAGTAAATAACCTGAATAGTAAGCCAGCCACGGCATGTTATCTCGAGGAACGAGCAAACCAGACAGGATAAATGCTGGGATCATAATAAATGAGGCGATGTACATAGCCTGCATTTGGTTAGTAGAGATATTAGATATGAGCACACCTAATCCCAGAGAGCCTAAGAGGAAAATTAAGCTCAACCCAAAGAGGAGAGGAATGCTGCCTGCTACAGGAACACCAAACCAAAACATTCCGACGGCAACAGTTAATGCCACATTAACCAATGCAACTGCAACGAATGGCAAGATTTTCCCAAGCATCAGCTCCCATGGTTTAATCGGTGTTACGATTAATTGCTCTAAGGTGCCTTGTTCCCTTTCCCTCACAATTGCAAAGGCAGTTAATAATAAAGATTGAATTTGTAAAATTATCGCCACTAAACCAGGAATCCAAAAATCCATTCTCTTCATGTTAGGATTGTATAGAAAGCGAATCCGGGCATCTATTGGAAGAGTGAAATTAACGCCCCCCATTCGTTTGCCCAACTGCTCAATAAAAATCTCTTGAGACGCCGCTTGCCCAATTGTTTCTGCTGCTAATTGAGCTGCTTGAGCAACTGTTGGGTTGGAGCCATCAATATAAAATTGAACTGGACTGGAACCGCCGGTATCTATCTTTCTCCCAAAATCTTCCGGAATTAATACCCCAGTTTTTACTATGCCAGCATCAATCAATTCCAAGATCTCTTTTTCATTTTTAACATCATGAGTTATTTCAAAGAATCCGCTAATCCAATAACGATCAATAAAATTTTGGCTTGTAGATGATTTTGACAGATCAGCGACAGCTAAAGGAATATTTTCAATGTCAGCGGTGACCGCATACCCAAGTAAAGCTAACATCATGACCGGCATAATAATGACCAACATCAAAGTTCTTGTATCGCGTCTTATGTGGATGATTTCCTTGCGCATTATGGTCAACATTCGTCTCATATTTTTTCTCCTTTTTCAGAAAACTCAGCACTAACAAGAACCTGACGCTTTGATTTGATCATGCTGATAAATACATCTTCAAGCGAAGGCAGGATTTCCTCTATTCGATTTATTGCAACATCTTCACTTCGAAACTTCTTTTTAATCTTGTTTATTACAGTCTGTTTCTCGATCGTCACATGCATTAGCGCTCCGTACATAGCGGCTTCAAGTACCCCTGAGATCTCCTTGAGTGATTGCAATGCTTCACCTTGTGAATCACAATCTATTTCTATCAGTGTGTCTTTTATACTCTCTCTAAGGGTATCTGGATCAGCAAGGGCGATCAGTTTTGATTGGTACATCATCCCAATATTGTTGCAGTATTCAGCCTCGTCCATATAGTGTGTGGTAGCTAGAACGCTAATACCTTGCCCGGTAAGGTTATAAATCAAATCCCAAAACTCCCGTCTGGAAATCGGATCAACCCCGGCGGTTGGTTCATCAAGAAACAACATTGGTGGATTATGTACAATCGCACATGCTAAAGCTAACCGCTGTCGCCATGCACCGGACAAATTGGAAGTTATTGTGTTTCTATGATCTTTCAACCCGGCCATTTCAATTAATTCATCTATCCTGTTTTCTCTGGGTTTGCCTGTAAGTCCGTAAATCCTGGCATAGAAATCTAAATTTTCATAAGATGTCAGATCGTTGTAAAGAGAAAACCTCTGAGACATATATCCAATTTTCGTCTTGACCTCTTCTGGTTGGATTAGCACATTGTGCCCTAGCACCTTTGCACCCCCATCCGATGGAATCAGCAGACCACAAAGCATTCGAATTGTGGTGGTTTTTCCAGCACCGTTTGGCCCTAACAATCCGAAGATTTCCCCTTTTGGAATTGTAAAACTCACTTGATCTACCGCAGTGAAATCTCCGAAGGTTTTTGTCAGTTTATCTACAACTACGGCATTTTCAATGCTCATCTTTATCTCCACTCGATTCAACCAGATGAATAAACACATCGTCCATGATTGGCTTAGTTCGTCGAAGAACGCGAATATTCCCACCAGCTGCTTTCAAAGATTTCAAAAGTTTTTTTTCTACCTTGTCAGGATCTTTAACAGCCATACGGATTCGATCTCCTACCGGACGCCAACTTAATATCCCTTCTGTTGAATTGATTATTTCCCGGGTTATCCGACGTGGGCGCGCAATGATCTCCATCATTTGATAAGGAAGCAATTTCCCTAATTCTTTGGGCGATCCTGTAACAAGAATCTGTCCTTTGTTTATTATTCCAACCTTGTGGCATCTTTCTGCCTCATCCATATACGGGGTGCTAACCACAACGGAAACACCCTTTAGAAGTACTTCTGCGACAATCTGCCAAAGATCGCGCCGAGAAACAGGGTCAACGCCCGTGGTTGGTTCGTCTAACAGCAATACCCTGGGTTCATGGATAAGGGCACAGGCCAGCGCCAGTTTTTTACGCATGCCGCCTGACAAATTTTCGCTGCGGCGCTTCTGGAATTGGTCAAGCTGGGAAAAGGCTAACAATTCCTCAATACGTTCTTTGCGGTGAGTTTCCGGAACACCCTGTAGATCGGCAAAGAAGTTCAGGTTTTCAATCACGCTGAGATCAGGATATAGACTGAATGCCTGAGGCATGTAGCCAATCAACGCTCGCGCACCTTCTGGCTGATGTTCTACGTCAAATCCTTCTATTGTTGCAGTGCCAAAAGTAGGTTTCATTACTGTAGCCAATATACGGATAGTAGTTGTCTTCCCCGCGCCATCTGGGCCAACTAGCCCAAAGAGCTGTCCCGGGGGGATTTGAAGATCAATGTCTTTAATAGCAAATTGATCTTCTTCTTGTGTTTTATAGCGTTTGGTAAGTTGCTTTGCTTCAATTGATAAATTCATTTCAAATATTCTCTTTTTTTATACAAATGTGTTAATGCCAGTAAAAGTGAAGTGCCATCTGAAAAAATAAATTGAATAAAAATCAA
>Ga0209345_10000930_pt1 | contig 37498 bp, 45 predicted proteins | sample Cruoilmetagenom7_FD_187294 | JGI IMG/M metagenome (GOLD analysis project Ga0209345, IMG submission 187294) | Oil polluted marine microbial communities from Coal Oil Point, Santa Barbara, California, USA - Sample 7 (SPAdes) (version 2) | ecosystem: Environmental > Aquatic > Marine > Oil seeps ...
ATATGCGGGGGCGTTTGGCGTCACGCCCGGCCCATGCCGTGGTGCGCGAGGCCGAGAAGCTGGTGGATGCTGGTGTGCGCGAGTTGCTGGTGATCTCACAAGATACGTCGGCGTATGGCGTGGATATCAAACATGCCGAAGATCGCGGCCACCGCGCCCATATCACCGATCTGGCGCGCGATCTGGGGTCGCTGGGCGCGTGGGTGCGGCTGCACTATGTCTATCCCTATCCGCATGTGCGCCAGCTGATCCCGCTGATGGCCGAAGGGCTGATCCTGCCCTATCTGGACATCCCGTTCCAACACGCCGCGACATCCGTACTGAAACGTATGGCACGCCCTGCGGCAGCAGCGAAAACGCTGGACGAGATTGCAGCCTGGCGGCGCGATTGTCCCGACATCACGCTGCGATCGACGTTTATCGTTGGCTATCCGGGCGAAACCGAGGCGGAGTTTCAGGTGCTGCTGGATTGGATGGATGAGGCGCAACTGGATCGCGTCGGCTGTTTTCAATACGAAAACGTGGACGGGGCCCGGTCCAATGATCTGCCCGATCATGTGGCCGATGAGGTCAAACAAGACCGCTGGAACCGCTTCATGGAGAAGGCCCAGGCGATTTCCGAGGCGAAGCTGGCGGCGAAGGTCGGCACGCGCATGGATGTGATCGTGGACGATATTGATGCGGACGGCATTGCGACGTGTAGAACGAAAGCGGACGCGCCAGAGATCGACGGGAACCTGTTCATTGACGAGGGGACTGATGGGTTGTCCGTGGGCGAGATTGTGTCGGTTGAGGTCGATGAGGCGGGGGAGTATGATTTGTGGGGGCGGTTGGGGTGATGGATCATCCCCTAGTGACCCAGGAAACGCAGGATGTCCTTGCTGATGCTTTGTTGGGCCTCCCGATCTTCGGCGACATAGGCCTCATTTATCAAGTGAATGACTTCAACTGGTTGTGGCCTGTTTTTGAGGCCAATCTTTGCGGAACCAACGCATCGGTTAGGGCGCTCAAACACTTAGCCCATCGAAACCACATCAAGGAGTTAACGGTTACCAATGGTGACGTTCGAGAAGCCTGTCACTATTTCGCAGATCGCTATGCGAGAGATGATGCTGCCAGCTATGCTCACCTAACAGCACTTGCGCCCCCGAAAGCTGACGAAACAGACAATGTCCTTCTGAATCCCATCCATCAGGGCTTGCAAGAACCGGACGGAACGAAAGCGCAGGCAACGGCCCTGTTGTTCGTCGTTTATCGGCTTCGAAATAACTTGTTTCACGGCACAAAGGCCCAAAGAGGCCTGGAAGGGCAGACCGCCAACTTCCGACACGCGAATGCCTTGTTGCGCGCCTGGATTACTGCGGGTGATTAGTATAACTGAGGGCAGCGCCCGACCCTGGGTGGGCGCGACTCCGTGGCGATCTCGTACACGGGTTGCCATACCCTAGACCTCAGTGAATACCGCAACCGTTGCAAAAGCGCCCTCCCGGGGGGAGGGTCGGGCGCTGCCCGGCCTTTCGGCCGGGCGGAACAGGTAAGGATTATTCCCGCACCAACCGCTCCAAGGCTTTCCCGCCGGCCCAGGTACCGTGCAGCTCTCCGTTGGCCATGTAAACATAGACCACGGGCGTCGTATCGCCCCAGTCCACAGTGACGACGCGGGCGTCGCGCGTGCCTTGGCCGGCGTAGGTTTGCGCGCCCACTTGCCAGACGAACGCCACGTCGCCTTTGGCGTTTTCTTTCACCGTCACGCGGCCTGTGTATTTCGACCCGTCGGCATTCATGCCGTGGGCTGTGTAACTGCCGGAAATGTTGGACGGAAAGACCTGCGCGCTGGCGGGGATTGCGGTGGTGGCAAAGGCCAGCGTGGCGGCGATAAAGGTACGGCGGATCATGGCGGGCTCCTTAGGGTCGGGGCCTACAGGGTAGCCGGGGTTTGCGCATCCGCCTAGGGGGGGCTGCCCGGACTGTTGCCCGGGCGCGCCCCGTTTAGCGGGCTGCTTTTTCCTGCAACGAGCGTACGCCGACCTTGCCGGTTTCGCGCGACTTCATGGCGAAGGCGGCGGCGTGGCTGGCGGCTGCCGTGGTGAAATACGGGATCTTGTCCATCAGCGCGACGTTGCGCATGGAGCGTGAATCGTTCACCGCCTGGGTGCCCTCGGTCGTGTTCATGACCAGCGCGATATCGCCATCTTTCATGATGTCGACAATGGTGCGCCCGCCTTCATAGGCCTTGTTCACGATGTCGCTGGCGATGCCATTTTCCGTCAGGAACGCCGCAGTGCCACGGGTGGCCAGAATGGAAAAACCAAGTTCGGTCAAGGCGTTGGCGGTTTCCACCAGCATGGGCGACTTGTCGTCATCCTTGATCGACAGGAAAACCTGACCTTCATGGGGCAGTTCGACCCCGGCGCCCATCTGGGCCTTGAGGAAGGCACGGTGGAAGTCGCTGTCGGACCCCATCACTTCGCCGGTAGACCGCATTTCCGGGCCCAGGATCGTGTCGACACCGGGGAAACGGGCGAAGGGCAGAACGGCCTCTTTCACCGCGAAGCCGTCGATGTTGGGGTCAACCAGATCGAAGTTGCTGAGCGGCTCGCCGGCCATGATGCGCGCGGCGATGCTGGCGATCGGGCTGTTCACCGCTTTGGCGACAAACGGCACGGTGCGCGAGGCGCGCGGGTTGACTTCGATCAGGTAAATTTCGTCGTTTTTGACCGCGAATTGAATGTTCATCAACCCGACCACGTTCAGCGCCAGCGCCAGTGCGTTGGTCTGGACCCTAATCTGGTCGATGATGTCCTGCGACAGGGAATATGGCGGCAAGGAACAGGCGCTGTCGCCTGAGTGCACGCCGGCCTCTTCGATATGTTGCATGATGCCGGCGATATGGACGTTTTTGCCGTCACACAGCGCATCAACATCCAGTTCGACCGCGCCCGACAGATAGCTGTCGAGCAGCACGGGGCTGTCACCGGAGACGACCACGGCCTCGGCGATGTAGCGTTCCAACTGGGCCATGTCGCGCACGATTTCCATGGCGCGCCCCCCCAGAACATAGGACGGGCGGATCACCAGCGGAAACCCGATTTCCCCTGCAATCGCAAGCGCTTGTTCGTCCGTCGACGCGATACCGTTGCGCGGCTGTTTCAGCGCCAGCTTGTTCACCAGATCCTGGAACCGTTCGCGGTCTTCGGCCAGGTCGATGGCGTCAGGCGAGGTGCCGAGGATCGGAATGCCGCTTTCTTCCAGCGCATTGGCCAGTTTCAGCGGCGTCTGTCCGCCGAACTGAACGATGACGCCGTGCAGCGTGCCGTTTTCTTGTTCCACGCGCAGGATTTCCATCACGTGTTCGAAGGTCAGCGGTTCAAAATACAGCCGGTCCGAGGTGTCGTAATCGGTCGACACCGTTTCCGGATTGCAGTTGACCATGATGGTTTCATAGCCCGCGTCGGTCAGGGCGTAACAGGCGTGACAGCAGCAATAATCGAATTCGATCCCCTGGCCGATGCGGTTCGGACCACCGCCCAGAATGACAACTTTCTTGCGGTCCGAGGGGCGCGCTTCGCATTCGACGTCGCCCATCATCGGGGCCTCATAGGTCGAATACATGTACGGCGTTTGGGCCTCGAATTCTGCGGCGCAGGTGTCGATGCGTTTAAACACGGCTTTGACGCCCAGGTTCAGACGGGCCTTGCGCACAGCACTTTCCGACAGACCGGTCAGGATCGACAGGCGCGCATCAGAAAAGCCCAACATTTTCAGCATGCGCATGTCTTTTTCAGAGGCAGGCAGGCCGTTGGCGCGCACCACATCTTCGGCCTCGACGATTTCGCGGATGCGGGCCAGGAACCAGGGGTCGAACATGGTTGTTGCGTGGATGTCGTCATCAGACATGCCGTGGCGCATCGCCTGGGCAATGGTGCGCATCCGGTCCGGCGTCTGTTTGGAAATCGCGCGGGTGACGGCGGCCACATCAGGGGCGCCTTCGATTTCGATCTCGTCAAAGCCGGTCAGGCCCGATTCCATCGAGGCCAATGCTTTTTGCAGCGATTCATGGATGGTCCGGCCAATCGCCATCGTCTCGCCCACCGATTTCATGGCGGTGGTCAGATAGGGTTCGGACCCCGGGAATTTTTCAAACGCGAACTTCGGGATCTTGGTGACGACATAGTCGATGGACGGCTCAAAGCTGGCCGGTGTCACCTTGGTGATGTCATTGTCCAGCTCATCCAGCGTATAGCCGACCGCCAGTTTTGCGGCGATCTTGGCAATCGGGAACCCGGTGGCTTTGGAGGCCAGCGCGGACGATCGCGACACGCGCGGGTTCATTTCGATCACGACCAGGCGACCATCGGCCGGGTTCACGGCCCATTGCACGTTCGAGCCACCGGTTTCGACACCGATTTCACGCAGCACATTGATCGAATGCGTGCGCATCATTTGGTATTCTTTGTCGGTCAGGGTCAGCGCCGGGGCAACGGTGATGCTGTCGCCGGTGTGAACCCCCATCGGGTCGATATTTTCGATGGCACAGACGATGATGGCGTTGTCCGCAGTGTCGCGCACCACCTCCATTTCGAATTCTTTCCAGCCCAGCAGGCTTTCGTCGATCAGGATCTGGTTGACGGGCGATGCGTCCAGGCCGGTGCGGCAGAAATGTTCATATTCTTCGCGGTTATACGCCACGCCGCCGCCGGTGCCGCCCATGGTAAAGGCGGGGCGGATGATGGCGGGCAGGCCGACATAGTCAATCGCGTCCATGCATTCTTCGAACGTGTTGGCGATGGTGGCTTTGGGGTTTTCGATGCCCAGACGGTCCATGGCTTCGCGGAACAGTTTGCGGTCTTCGGCCATTTCGATGGCGGCGCGTTTGGCACCGATCAGTTCGACGTTGTACTTGTCCAACACGCCCAGATCATCCAGCTCCAGCGCCGTGTTCAGGCCCGTTTGGCCGCCCATGGTGGGCAGCAGCGCGTCCGGCCGTTCGATTTCGATGATCTTGGTGACCATTTCGGCGGTAATCGGTTCGATATAGGTCGCGTCGGCCATGTTCGGATCGGTCATGATCGTCGCCGGGTTCGAGTTCACCAGGATGACGCGATAGCCTTCCTCGCGCAGGGCCTTGCAGGCTTGGGCGCCGGAGTAGTCGAATTCGCAGGCCTGGCCAATGATGATGGGCCCAGCGCCGATGATCATGATGGAGTTGATATCGGTTCTTTTCGGCATGGTCCCATTCCCTGCTGTGGCGAGTCGGCACAGCCCCGTGTGCCCAAATTGTCCTGCGTTATAGGCACCGCGGGGAAAGGTGCAAGGGGGATCGGAAATGCCGGGTGAAATGCCGCATTTTATCTGTCTGTCCCCGTCTGCGCGCACTATACGCCAAAGCTGTGGCAACAGGGGCGAAATTTGCGCATTTTCTTTGATCACGGCCCGCAGGGTCAGGCGACATGGTTTGACGCGCCGGATCGGGTCATCCGGGCGGATGCGCCTGAGGGTGTGTCCGACGCGCTGGCGGCGCTGGATCATGCGCGCGCAGATGGCGCCTGGGTCGCGGGATACGCGAGCTATGAGCTGGGTTATGCGTTGGAGCCGCGGCTGGCCCACCGGATGCCAGTGGCACGGCGTCTGCCGCTTGTGTGTTTTGGCGTGTATCGCACGCCGTGCCGGGGCCAGGTCGCGCCCGGCCCCGCCAAGATTTCACCACCACGGCCGCGTTGGGACGCGGCGCGTTATGCACAGGCCTTTGACGTGGTGCATGGGTTCATCGGCGCGGGCGATATTTATCAGGCGAACCTGACCTTTCCGATGGATCTGGACATCACGGGCGGGGCCGAGGCGCTGTATGCGGCCTTGGCCGAGGGGCAGCCGGTCGGGCACGGCGCATTGGTGTTGCAAGAGGGCTTGCCTGATCTGGTCAGCCGATCGCCGGAACTGTTTTTCGCCACAAACGAGGGCGAGATTGAAACGCGGCCCATGAAGGGCACGCAGCCGCGCTCTGAGGACCCCGAGGAAGACGCCGCCTTGCGCGATTTCCTGACCACGGACGAAAAGAACCTGGCCGAAAACCTGATGATCGTCGACCTGCTGCGCAATGACATCAGCCGTGTTGCCGTACCCGGGTCGGTTCATGTGCCGGACCTGTTTGCGGTCGAAAGCTATGCGACGGTGCATCAGATGACCTCGCTTGTGCGGGCGCGTTTGCGGGCGGGCGTGGGGTTGGCGGACATCTTCACAGCGCTGTATCCGTGCGGGTCCATCACCGGAGCGCCTAAAATCCGCGCAATTGAAATCCTGAACGATCTGGAACCACAGGCGCGCGACATATACTGTGGCACAATCGGCTGGGCCGCGCCTGATGGGCGGGCCAGCTTCAACGTGGCGATCCGGACCTTGATGGTTGACGGACCCGGCGCGGTGGTCAATGTGGGGGGCGGTGTTGTCTGGGACAGCACAGCGCCATCCGAATACGAGGAAGCCCTGTGGAAAGCACGATTTCTGCGCTACCCTATGCGCCGGTTACCCGCAGCTTTCGGCTGATCGAAACCTTTGCCCATTCGGCAGAGGCCGGTTTCGTGCGCGGCGGCCGCCATATCGAACGTATGGGCCGGTCGGCCCGCGCCCTGGGCATTCCGTTTGATGCGGTGTCCGGGCTGGAGGTGTTGCAGGGGGTGGCGAGGGCACAGGGCAATACGCGATGCCGCCTGACCTTGGACCGCGAGGGGCGGTTTGAGCTGACCACGGCCCCCTTGGCTGATGCGCCCAAACACTGGACCCTGTCGATTGCCACGCAAAGGCTGCACTCAACCAACCCGTGGCTGCGGCACAAAACCACGCAACGGGCCCCATATGACCAGGCCCGAGCCAATCTGCCCGACGGTGTGGACGAGGTCATTTTCCTGAACGAACATGACGAATTCTGCGAAGGCACAATCACCAACCTGTTCGTGGAAACGGCCAACGGCTGGGTCACGCCCCCATTAGAATGCGGCTTGTTGCCGGGCATCTTGCGCGAGGAACTGCTGGAGAGCGGCGAACTGCGCGAACAGGTGGTCACGCGCGACATGTTGGGCGGTCGGGTGGCCGTCGGGAATTCCCTGCGGGGCTGGATTCCGGCAAGCTGGAAGGCCTGATCCTGGCCGCGCCCGTACAGGGCCGCGCAAACCTCCGACCGGGTCGCGCTGCCCGTCCATTGCAAGGGCTCTGGGCCTGCCCCCTATCGCCACTCAGACACGTGCGGCCCGTTCCGATAGACATAATCCCGTGTCAGAGGGGCCGCCATGGGATCATGGGCAGCTGAAACTGGAAGATGCACATGCCCAGTTCGGGCAGGCTCAGATCGGACGGGATCAGGTCGCTGGCAGTCAGGTAATACCGCCACATGCGCAGGAACCGGTCGCCATGCTTCTCGCGGGTCGGCGCCAGGTTTTCCTTGAGCTTGCGAAAGAAGGTGTCGTATTGCGGCGGGCCGACATGTTCCAACATGTCAACGACAACGATGCGAACAAAGACCTCGTCAACCTCTCGGTAATCCTGAAGGCAGAAGCCGATCAGATGGCTCAGCCCTTCGGCCTGGGCGCGTTTGCGGGTATTTTTTATCTGTTCGGTCGACAGGGTCACGGCGGTGACATGCACCCCGTAATCACGCGCCAGCGTCGGCGTCATGGCGGGGCCGGAAAAATAGGCGCAGGAGTATTGGTCCAGAAACAGCTCGTACATATCCGTCGACAAGTCGGAATGCATTTCGACGTTACGCCGCGAAATATGCAGCGGATTGTGCTGTGCAATGCGGCGAAACGTGGTGCACTCACCGGTCGCTGCCAGCTTATATCGGCCAAATCCATGGTCACGCATATTGCCTGCCACCAGGCGCAAGACCCCTTCAGATCGCCCTGTGCGACGGTCAGACTTTCATCCATGTAAGCCTCGCCCAGCGCCAATATCCATCGCCATCGCGCGTCTCTCGGCCATTCGGTCAGGTCACCAACAACTCGCCATTTTCCGCGATTATTCGCAAAAAGCGATCCGCGACCTTATTCCACATTCAAATACCTCGTGTTCAATTAATCACGCATCCAGGCCGCACGGGTCACCTGACAAACAAAAAATACGTCGGGCACGTGGCCGATATGTCGAAATCACGGTGTATTCCCGCGCCAGGGGCCGCGCCATGGCTTGACTTTGCCGCCCCAGACGGGTGTATCGGCGCGTGACTTAATCCACCCCCGATGGGAGCCCGCCATGCACGCCTTTCGCAGCCATACCTGTGTCGATCTGAACAAATCCAACGTCGGCGATACCGTTCGCCTGTCCGGCTGGGTTCATCGCGTTCGCGACCACGGCGGCATCCTGTTCATCGACCTGCGCGACCATTACGGCATCACACAGGTGCTGTGCGATCCCGACAGCCCGGTGTTTTCCCAAATGGAAAAGGTGCGCAGCGAATGGTGCATTCGCATCGACGGCAACGTCAAAGCGCGCGACCCGGATCTGGTGAACGACAAGATCCCGACCGGCGAAGTCGAAGTTTTCGTGCGCGACCTGGAAGTTCTGGGCGCCGCCGAGGAACTGCCGCTGATGGTGTTTGGCGATCAGGAATATCCGGAAGAAACCCGCCTGAAATACCGGTTCCTGGATCTGCGCCGCGAGAAGCTGCAAAAGAACATGAAGCTGCGCAGCGACGTGGTGGCCAGCATGCGAAAACGCATGTGGGACCTGAATTTCCGCGAGTATCAGACGCCGATCATCACCGCCTCCAGCCCCGAAGGCGCGCGTGATTTTCTGGTGCCGTCGCGTCTGCACCCCGGCAAGTTTTACGCCCTGCCCCAGGCGCCGCAGCAGTTCAAACAGCTGATGATGGTCGCCGGATTTGATAAGTATTTCCAGATCGCGCCGTGTTTCCGCGACGAAGATCCGCGCGCCGACCGGTCGCCGACGGATTTCTATCAGCTGGACATGGAAATGAGCTTTGTGACCCAGCAGGACGTGTTTGACACGATCCAGCCGGTGCTGCGCGGTGTGTTCGAAGAATTCGGTGGCGGGCGCAATGTCGATCAGGACTGGCAACAGATTTCTTACGCCGACAGTGCCCTGTGGTACGGCACCGACAAGCCCGACCTGCGCAACCCGATCAAGATGCAGGTTGTGTCTGAACATTTCCGCGGCTCGGGCTTTGCCATCTTCGCCAGCCTGCTGGAAAACGAAGGCACCGAAGTGCGCGCCATTCCCGCGCCCAAAGGCGGGTCGCGCAAATTCTGTGACCGCATGAACAAATTCGCGCAATCCGAAGGGCTGCCCGGCATGGGCTATATCTTCTGGCGCGAAAAAACCGCCGATGCGGTGGCGCAGGAACTGGGCATCACCGTCAAGGAAGCCCAAGCCAAGTTGAAATCCGGCGAGGTCGAGGGCGGCATGGAAGCCGCCGGCCCCCTGGCCAAAAACATCGGCCCGGAACGCACCGAGGCGATCCGCCAGCAACTGGGCCTGAACCTGGGCGACGCGGCCTTTTTCCTGGGCGGCAAGCCCAAGGCGTTTGAATCGGTCGCGGGACGTGCACGCAGCACCATCGGCGACGAGCTGGGCCTGACCGACACCAACCGCTTCGCGTTCGCCTGGATCGTCGATTTCCCGATCTTCCAGATGGACGACGAAACCGGCAAGCTGGACTTTGACCACAACCCGTTTTCGATGCCTCAGGGCGGCATGGACGCGCTGTTGGGCGACCCGTTGGCCGTGCGTGGGTATCAGTTTGACCTGGCCTGCAACGGGTACGAATTGGTCAGTGGCGCGATCCGTAACCACAAGCCGGAGATCATGTTCAAGGCCTTCGATCTGGCCGGATATGGCGAAGACGAGGTCAAGAAACGCTTTGGCGGCATGGTCAACGCATTCCAATACGGCGCGCCGCCGCACGGGGGCTGCGCCGCCGGTGTCGACCGCATCGTCATGTTGCTGGCGGACGAGGCCAACATCCGCGAGGTCGTGATGTTCCCGATGAACCAACGCGCCGAAGACCAGATGATGAACGCGCCCAGCGAGCCGCTGAACGAACAGCTGCGCGAACTGCACCTGCGCATCATTCCGCAAGAATAACAGCCGCCTGCACTTTATAAAGCGTTTCGAGAAAAACCTGGGTCACGGGTTTTGCTCGAAACGCCCGTAACCCATTGATCTAGAGGATGTTTCGAAATCACCTTGTGCCTCAAGCAGATTTCGAAACGTTTTAGGCGACACAAAGCCCTCCCATATGCGTATCATGCGTCACGCAGTTCGCAGGGAGGGCCTCATGCGTTTCAACCCCCAGATTGCCGCGACCCGGTTTGGCACCGGACTGGGCCCGACTGCCGTTTTTGTAGGCGACGCGGGGGGCGTGTTGGCCAGCCTTGACGACGACATGGCGGGGCGTTTTCCCATCGGCCATATGGTTGACCACGCCGATTACCTGTCGAAATATCGTGATCTTGCCAAGGCCCGGCGCAAGGGCGAGGACGGCGCGCGCGAGGCGCAGAAAGCCCTGCGTATCGCAGTGAAGGATCGGTCGCTGGACTGGTTTCGCGCCACCCTGGCCCGTCAGGTCGCCGCCCCCGTCGGGTTTCACGAACGCCTGTCGTTGTTCTGGACCGATCACTTTACAGTCGAAGGCAAACAAGCCGTATACCGCCCGCTGGTGGCGACATTCACCGAAGACGCCATTCAGCCACATATCACGGGGCGATTTGCCGATATGTTGAAGGCCGTGGTGACCCACCCGATCATGCTGCATTACCTGGATCAGTTCGCCTCGGTCGGCGAAGGATCGGTGGTTGGGCAACAGGCGGGCAAGGGGCTGAACGAAAACCTGGCGCGCGAGGTTCTGGAGCTGCACACGCTGGGCGTTGGTGGCAGCTATACCCAGACCGATGTGCGCGAATTTGCCAAGCTGCTGGCCGGGTTCCGCTATGACGGAAAAGGCGGCGCGGTCTATCGTGCCCGTCGGGCCAGCCCCGGGGCCGAGGTCATTTTGGGCAAGGCCTATGGTGATGACACGCCGCGCGTCGAGGACGTGTATCAGGCGTTGGAGGACATCGCCGCCCATCCCGATACGGCCCGGCATCTGGCCTGGAAACTGGCGGTGCATTTTGTCGCCGACCGTCCCGACCCGGAACTGGTCGCCCATATCGCGGCAGCCTATTTGCGCAGTGGCGGCGACCTGATGGCCTGTTACGAGGCCCTGTTGGAACATCCCGCCGCCTGGGCGCCCGAAGCCCAAAAGGTCCGCCGCCCGATCGAATTCATCACCGCGTCTCTGCGTGCCCTGGGGATCACGCCCAAGGCCATCATGGCGGCCGAAACCCGTATCGTGATGCAATCGGTCGTGGTGCCGATGCGCATGATGGGCCAGCCCTGGGAACGCCCGCCCGGACCGGATGGGTGGCCCGAAGACGCCGGGCATTGGATCACGCCACAGGGCCTGGCCGCCCGGCTGCAATGGGCGATGACCGTGCCCGCCGCCATCACCAATCCCCTGCCCGACCCGCGCAACTTCGCCCGCACCGCTCTGGGTGATCTGATAGACAGTGACACCGATTTTGCCGCCCGCGCAGCGGCGACGCGGTGGGAAGGCGTGGGGCTGGTCCTGGCCTCGCCCCGGTTCCAGATGCGATGAGGAAACCCGCATGACCCATACTCAGACCCGCAGATCGTTTCTGACTCAGGTCGGCTGTTGCCTGGCCGCAAGCCCGCTGGTCACCCCTGTTGCGCTGGCCGCTGCCCCCGGCGACAAACGCCTGGTTGTCATCATCCTGCGCGGTGCAATGGATGGGCTGGACGTGGTGCGCCCCTTGGGGGACCGCGATTTTGCCGCGCTGCGACCCAACGTGAACATGGGTGACGCCCTGCCGCTGAACGATTTCTTCGGGCTGCATCCGGGGCTGGCCGGGCTGCACCCGCTATGGGCCAAGGGTGAACTGGGGTTCGTGCACGCGACCTCGACCCCGTATCGCGACAAGCGCAGCCATTTTGACGGGCAGGATCTGCTTGAGGCCGGGATCGGCCCTGGTGGTGCGATCCGTGACGGGTGGCTGAACCGGGCGCTGTCTTTGATGCCGGGCACACAGCTGCGGACCGGCTTTGCGGTGGGGGGCGAAGACGCTTTGCTGATGCACGGTGACGCGCCTGTTTCAACCTGGGCGCCCGATGCGGTGCTGACCCTTTCGACCCAGTCCAAGCGCCTGTTGGGGCGGATGTATCACGACGCGCCGCTGTTTGCCGCCGCGATGGACGAGGCCGTGGATCTGGCCGGCACGCTGCAAGCAGGCGGCGGTGACATCGAAACCTATGGTGAAATGCGCGAAGCCATGGGCAACGCGATGCAGGCCACGGCCAAGGGATCGACGGCGGAAAAGCTGGCGCAATTCACCGCCGAGCGCCTGTTGGAAGACACGCGCATCGCGTCGTTTTCGCTGGGGGGATGGGACACGCACAACGGCCAGGCCCGCGCCCTGCGCAAACCTTTGGCCGAATTCGAACGCGCGATTCTGACTCTGCGCGACGGGTTGGGCCCGGCAGCCTGGGGCCAAACGGCTGTGCTGGCAATGACCGAATTTGGCCGCACGGCGCGCGAAAATGGCTCGCAGGGCACCGATCACGGCACGGCGGGCGCGATGGTTCTGGCCGGCGGCGCGGTGCGCGGCGGCATGGTGCATGGCGACTGGCCCGGATTGGCCAACGCGCAGCTGTATAAGGAACGCGACCTGATGCCGACCAGCGACTTGCGCGCGCATGCGGGCACCGCCTTGGCGGGGCTGTTCGGCTTGGCGAAAAGCGATCTTGAAGCGCACATTTTCCCCGGCCTCGACATGTCAGCCGCGCCCGGAATTCTGCGGTGACCTGATCAGGTCGACGCGCCCTTCATGTTGTCTGCAACGGTTTCCATGCGGTCGCTGGTGTCTTCGGTGATCGCATCAACATTGTCTGTGATGGTCATCACCACGGCGATCGCCATCAGAACCATGCCAGCCATCAGCACCGTCCAGTCAATCACAGCATTGCCGAATTCTTCGTTCGTAAATTGCTTAATCATTTGTTTCAAATTCATGCCTGTACTCCTGGCCTCAGAACTAAGATGCACACCCCACGCAAGGAATTCGGGGCCTTGGGGTAAGTGTGTCGGGGAATTGGGGCGCAATTTGGGAAAGCGCGGGGAATTGCCATGACCAGCCGCACAGGTTAACCGATGGGTCATCATCGTCCGCTTGGGGACGGGACAGGAAGGCAGAAACATGGAATACAAGGTTGGCGCATGCGTCGAAGGGTGGACCCCCCCGCGTTGGCCGGATGCGGCGCAGCTTGACGGCCAGTTCGCCCGCCTGGAACTGTTGCAGGCCGACATCCATGCCGCACAGCTGTTCAAAGCCAACAGCGCGGATGACGCGATCTGGACCTGGCTGCCCTATGGCCCGTTTGCCTCGGCCGCCAGATATCACCGCTGGATGCGCGACGCGACGGCCGGTGACGACACGCGGTTTCATGCGATTTTCAACAAGGACAGCGGCGCCTGGGAAGGCGTGGCCAGCTTTCTGCGGATCAAGCCAGAGGCGGGCACGATCGAGGCGGGGCATGTCAATTTCTCACCGGCCCTGCAACATACGCGTGCGGCGACCGAGGCCATGTATCTGATGATGCAATGGGCATTTGAGGCGGGATATCGGCGGTTTGAATGGAAATGCGACGCGCTGAACCTGGCCTCGCGCCGGGCCGCGCAACGGCTAGGGCTGAGTTACGAGGGCACGTTCCGTCAGGCCGCCGTGATCAAGGGGCGCAATCGGGATACCGTGTGGTTTGCGGCGACGGACAAGGATTGGCCTGCGTTGAAAGAGGCGTTTCGGGTTTGGCTGTCGCCATCGAATTTCGACGCGGACGGGCAACAGATTGAACGGCTGGGCGACCTGACGCGTCTGGTACGTGTGTCCAGCGACCCCGCCTTGACCAGCAGTTGATCCATCCAGATGCCCCTTGCCCCGGTCAACGGGGTGGGTGGCACCACGGTTTTGCCCCGCACCCGCCGACAAAGGGTGGGCGTTGACCGGGCAAGGCCACCCGGTCAGATTGAGACCCGTTTTTCCAACCGTTCTTGGACAATTCCGGCCACACGCGCCACGTCGGACCCTGTGCCACGCCCATGAGCACGCGAGTTGGCCAGGCTGACGGCCGCGGCTTCCAGCGGATAGTCATGGGCGCATTGCGCCACACCGGACAGGAACTGCGCGATGTAATCCAGGGTCTGGCCATCGGGCGTGTCCTGCATCACCTCGGCGATATGGCTGAGGTCATCCTGAAAGGCCAAAATATCCGGTGCAACCGTTTCAGTCGGCAGAGCGCGCGGTTTGGTCGGCCCTTCGCCCACCGGCAGATGCGCCAGCACCGATTGCTGGAACTGCGCCAGGCTTTCGATCGGTTTGGCGATGAAGCCGTCAGCCCCTGCCTCGAGCGCCAAATCGCGCCCACCTTCATCGCCACTGATGCCCAACAGAACACAAACGCGTGGGTTGGCTGTGGCCAGTTCATGGATCAATTCGGCGCCCGACCCATCAGGCAGACCCATATCAACGATGATGATCGACGGTCGATACACCGCCAGGTGTCGGTGTGCCGACGCCAGCGTGTCCGCCCGTCGAATACGTGCCCCCGACCGCAAACACAAAAGGCGGATCGCCTCGGATGCAAAACGGCTGTCTTCGACCACCAGAACGGTCATCCCTTGCAAGGGGCGGTCCGGGCTGGGCGGTCGGTTCAGGACATAGCGTTCCAGATCATCGCTCATGTCAGGTCTCCTTTCCTGACAAACATGAACACGCATTTACCTAAGACGGCGTTAACGCGGTGCAACCTGCGATGCGTGATCGCTTGTCTGCACGCCCCGAACCCGGCATAAGCAGCCCCAACACAGGATCGAGAGGAGACAGACATGATCGGACGCCTGAACCACGTGGCCATTGCCGTGCCAGACCTTGAGGCTGCCTCGGCGCTCTATGCCAATACGCTGGGGGCCGATGTGGGTGCGCCGCAGGACGAACCCGACCATGGCGTCACGGTGGTGTTCATCACCTTGCCCAACACCAAGATCGAATTGCTGTACCCGCTGGGCGACGACAGCCCCATCGCGGGTTTTCTGGCCAAGAACCCCGCCGGCGGCATCCACCACATCTGTTACGAGGTCGAAGACATCATCGCCGCGCGCGACAAGCTGAAATCCGATGGCGCGCGCGTGTTGGGCACCGGAGAACCCAAGATCGGCGCCCATGGCAAGCCGGTTCTGTTCCTGCACCCCAAGGATTTCACCGGCACGCTGGTCGAATTGGAACAGATCTGATGACCATCACCGCCGCCATCGTTCTGTATGCCGTGATCTGGTTCATGACCATGTTCATCACCCTGCCCGTGCGTCTGCGCACGCAGGGCGACGAAGGCGAGGTGTTGCAGGGCACCCATGCGGGCGCACCGGCGAACTTCCGTCTGAAGCGCACCATGCTGATCGTGACGGCGATCACCACCGTGCTGTGGGTGATCGTTGCGGGCATCATTGTGTCAGGCATGATAACAGTCGAAGACATGGATTGGTTCGACCGGTACGACCCGCCCGAAGCGATCAACTGATCCCAGTTCCATCAAGACATTCAGCGGGTCGCCTGGGTTGGGCGGCCCGCATTTTTTGTGCCTCCGGCGGGGATATTTTTGGCAAGAGGAAACAGGCAGCCGCCCCGGCAAGGCGGGGTGGGAGGGCGCTGGGGTTCATCCGGCGCGATACCATCAAAGGGTGGGAGCTTTGCCGGGGCGTCCGCGCTTACGTCCGGTTCAGACGGTGGAACATATGCGTGAACGTCGCCGCGCCCAGAATTGGGATCAGTAGGTTCACGACCGGGATCGACAGCGGCATTGCCATCAGCGTGCCCGCCAGCCAGATCTGGCCTGAATAGCGCGCGCGCAGCTGATTGGCGCCCTCGCGCCCCAGCCGGCGCATCGCCGCCATCTGGAAATATTCCCGCCCCAGAAGGTATCCATTCACCGCCCAGAACAGCACCGGCGCAAAGGGCCCGACGAAAAACATCAGGACCAGTGCGACAAGGTTCACCGCAACGAGCACGCCGAAAAAGCCCAGGCTGTCGCGGATCGTGTCCCACAGGGTCATGGGGGGCACGGTAGGCAGACCGGGATAGTGGCGATCCTCGACCGCCTCGGCCACGTCATCCAGGAAAATGCCGGTAAAGGCCGAGGCCACAGGCACCATCAGGAACACTGACAGCACCATCATGAGCAACACCGCACCCCAGGACAGAGCGCTGCCGACCCAGGTGATTTCTCCGATCCAGGGCAAGGCAAAACTGTCCGGCGTGACCCAGCCGACAAGCCAGGAAAACACCAAGGTGATGGCAATCAACAGGCCCAGCGTCAGGCCAACGCCTTTGAGCAGAACGGCGCGAAAGCGGCTGTCGCCAAGTTGGGCCAGAGATTTTGAAAAATCATTGAACATCATGCCGTTACCCATTGTGTTTTTGCGTCAAGATCGGGGCGTGGCCGTTCCGGTGGCGCGCAGCTTTCGGTGCCAATGTGGATGAAGCCTGCGACCGTTTCGTGATCCGCCAAGCCCAGCCCCTCGCGCAGGAAAACGCGGTCGTGGCTGGCCCAGCCGGACAGCCAGTTCGCGCCCCAACCCGATGCCAGCGCGGCGTTGAGCATCGCCAGGCAAACGGCCCCGGCAGAATACAGCTGTTCAATCTGAGGTACCTTGTCGCTGGCCACGGGCGACGCAATCACCGCGACCGCCAGGTCGGCGTCGGAAAACTGTTTGCGCCCTTTTTCGACCTTCTCGGGGTCGATCCCCAAGGCCGGGGCGCGGGCTATGGCCAAGGCCGCCAGGCGGGTCAGGGCGGGCTTTTCCAGCACGATGAAACGCCACGGCTCCAGCTTGCCGTGATCTGGCGTGCGGGCAGCGGCCATAAGGATCGGGGCCAGTTGCGCACGGGTTGGCGCGGGGGCGATCAGCGTCTTGGCCGGGCGCGAGCGGCGGCTTAGCAGAAAGTCGAGCGCGGCGGGGTTCGGGTCTGGCATCTGTATCCTCCGGTGTCGCGTATCATGTCGGGGTTGGGCCTGCGCGCGTCAACCGGTTGGGGTGAAAAACGCAACCAGGTCGTCCAGATATGCGGAATACACGGCCTCCATCCGGGCCGAGGGCTGGCGCGCGGCGAAAGTCGCGGCCAGCGGGTCGGGTGCGGTGATGCCGGAGCCCGACATCTCCTCTAGGACCGCGTGGCCGCAGAAGGGCACGTAGACCTCGGAATATCCGCCCTCGTGCGCCATCATCAAGCGGCCATCGCACAGGCCTTCGGCCAGTTCGCGCACCATGCGGGTCATCTGGCGGAAGGTGTCGGCGGTGGCCAGCATGCGCGCCAGCGGGTCGATCGCACCTGCGTCATAGCCACAGGCGATGACAATCGCGTCAGGGCCAAAGGTGCGAATGGCGGGAAGAACCAGACGCTCCATCGCCTCAAGATAGGTCGCATGGCCCGCGCCGGGAGGCAGCGGAATGTTCATGTTGGCGCCTTCGCCCGCGCCGTCGCCGCGCACGTCAATGTCGCCCGTATCCATCGGATAGTTGCGGTCCTGATGCAGCGAAATGGTCAGCACGTCGGGGTCGTTCAGGAACACAGCTTCGGTGCCATTGCCATGGTGCACGTCCCAATCGAGCACGACGAACCGTTTGCCCAAACCACGTGCCTGAGCGGTGCGGATGGCTATGGAAAGGTTGGCCAACAGGCAAAACCCGTTGGGGAAATCCGGCAGGCAATGGTGGCCGGGCGGGCGCGACAGGGCATAGGCGTTGGTGACCTCGCCCCGCATCACGGCATCCAGCGCGGCGATGGACAGGCCGGCGGACAGCGCGGCGATTTCATAGCCGCCCTGACCAAAGGGGGTGCGCAGGCCCAGTTCGCCCCCGCCGCTGTCAGACAGTCGTTTGAATGCGCGCAGGAATTCCGGCGGGTGCACACGGGCCAGGTCGTCAAAGCTGGCCTGCTCTGCGCTGCGCACCACAAGGTCGCGGGTCAGGCCGGTCACGTCCATCAAGTTCTTGAGACGCCGTTTTGTTTCCGGGTTTTCGGGCAAGCCCCCGGCGGCCAGAGGTTGCACCAATCCGCCGACGGGCACCGTGCTGGCATAGTTGCCGCCGGAATGCCAGAAACACCTCTCATCCCAGAAAAACCCTGTCGTCATGTCGCTCTCCTGTTTCGGCGCCAGAGTGTCGGGCCGGGCTTGCCCTGTCCAGCGTAATCCCGCAGGGTCTGGCCATGAAAAAGGGACAGCTGAACCACCTGGCCACGGCAGGCACCGAGCTGTCGGTGCGGGTCACGCCGAAAGCCTCGCGCAATGCGGTCGAAGCCGGCAACGACGGGCTGCGCGTCTATGTCACCACGGTACCGGAGGGCGGCAAGGCCAACGCCGCCGTGGCCAAACTGTTGGCAGCGGCCCTTGGCGTGGCAAAATCGCGCCTGACGCTGGTGCGGGGGGGGACGCACCGGGACAAGGTGTTTCGGGTTGACTGATCCGGCCCAAGACCGGCGCAGGTCCGCGTGCTGCGAGGGCGCACAAAATTATTCGAAATAATTTTCACCTGCGGGGCGGTGGTGAGTTTTCTGCGAAAACTCCTGGGCGTGGAGTTTGTGGCCGGAACCTTGTGGCGTGTGCTTTGTGGCGCGCACTTTGTCGCCTTGTTACTTTTTCTCGCGCACCAGTTGATAGATCCCTTCTGGCAGGTCCAGGGCCGCGGCAAGGTCACGCACCTGGCTCATCGTCAGGGTGATTTTGTGCACCTTGTCCTCATTCGGGTCCCATTGTTCCAGGGTCACGCAATCCTCGAAGGCATTGATGGTCACATCCTCGCGCAGGAAGGGCTTGCCTTCGTCCACAAGGGTCACGACAGTGGCGTCAAAGTCATGTTCGATGGTAAACATATGGTCAGACTAGCGTGGTATCCTGCCTCTGGCCAGCCCTGTTGGATCGGGCTACACCATCGGAATTCAGATCAGGAGGTTTCATGAAACATTTCATTTTGGTCCTTTTAGCCACCGGTTTGATGGCCTGCACCCCCGATGGAGGCAGCGATGCCTCGGCCAACCGTTTGGCACCGCAGGAGGCCGTACGTGCCGCCCCCAAACAGGCCGACGCGATCCGGCGCTTTACGGCCGTGGCACGGCGCATGGCACCCGTGGCCGAAGCGGCCTGTCGCGCCCGGGCCCCGCGCGCAAAGTGCGGCTTCACGATCACAGTGGACGGCGACCCAGAAGCCGCATCCAATGCCTATCAGACCGAAGATCGGGCGGGACGTCCCGTCATCGCCTTTACCCAAAAGCTGATTGCCGAGGTCCGGAACGATCACGAGATCGCCTTTATCCTGGGCCATGAAGCCGCACATCACATCAAGGGCCACCTGCCTGTCACCACCGATGCGCTGATCACCGGCGCCATTGAGGGCGAGTTGATGGCGACCATCGAAGGCAAGGACGCCAAGGCGGTGCGCCGTGCCTCGGCCGTGGGGGGATTGCGGGCGATCAGCGGGTTCAGCAAGGAGTTCGAACTGGAAGCCGACGTGTTGGGCGCCCGGATCGCCTTTGATGCGGGTTATGACCCCTTGGTCGGCGCGGCCTATTTCCGCCGCATGAAAGATCCCGGCAACAAGGTCCTGTCGACGCACCCGCCCAACGCCCAGCGTCTGGCCGCCGTGCGCCACGCTGTTGCAGGATTCTGAACTGACGTTTGGCCTGGATCTGACCCGGTGCCCAACCTTGGGTCCGGGCCAACTTGATCATGATCAAGGACGCACACGGCGATTTCCCTTTTGCTGGTCATCAAAAGGGGGACGCCATGTCTGACCACTCGAAACATGCCCACCACGAACGGCTTGTCACCCGTATGGCCGACACGCTGGGGCTTGATCTGCGCCGCGAATTGGAAGGCGCCAGTCTGTCCTATCAACAGCTGGAGGGGGCCGTAGCCCGCTGCATGGATTGCCCCGACCCTGAGGGCTGCGAGCTGTGGCTGGAACAACGCCAGGATGGGGCCACCCACACGCCGGGCCTGTGCCGCAACAAGGCGTTGTTGGAAAACCTGCGGGATTATGCGTAACCTCCTCTGAGACCTGGGGGCCGCGTGCAACAGTTTGAGAATTTCCTGACCGACCGTGGGTCGAAATATGCCGTCAGCGGCGGACCTGTTGCGTCGCGCGCCGAGGTCAAGGCGTTCCTGAAACAGCTGCGACGCGACAAACGGTACGCCAAGGCGTCCCACAACACCTGGGCCGCGATCCTGCCCGAAGGCCCCGCCAAGGGCGATGACGGCGAGGCGGGTGCCGGCATGGTGATCCTGCGCATGTTGGAGCGCGAAGGGCTGGAAGGCCACGTCATCGTTGTCACCCGCTGGTTCGGGGGCACGAAACTGGGCGGTGACCGGTTTCGCCGGGTGCAGGATGCCGTCGATTATTATATCAAACACGCGCAGGTGCCGCGAGGGACTGCGTAGCGCCGCCCACCGCGAATGGACCCGTTTCAAATGGCGCGCGGTCTGGTCCTGGCGCGGCTGGCTGGATTGCTGGCGAACGAACAATCGCTGCAACAATGGATCTGGGCCAATATCGTGTCGGGGGGGCTCGCGTTGATCCTGGACCTTAACGGCGGCGAACGCACGTTGATCCTGGCGCTGGGCATCCTGATGCTGGCCGCCGAGCTGATGAACACAGCCGTCGAACGCGCCGTCAATCACACCTCGACCGAACAAAGCGACCTTGCCCGCCGCGCCAAAGACCTGGCCAGCAGCGCCGTGGCCGTGACGGCCAGTGCGGCGGGCATGGCCTGGGTCGCGATTTTGGTGGGGTGAGAGCAGGCAAACTGAATGAGGCGTCTTGGCTTTTTTGCACAAGCTATGGTAGTTTTTCCGAGTTGTATTTCAATGAATAGGAAGTTGTTTTGAAAAAATACATTGTACTGATCTGCACAGGCCTTGTGGTGTCTGGCTGCGTCCCTGTTGGTTTTTGGGTCAAAGAAGGTGTCCGTCTGTCCGACCACCAAAGAACCCAAACCGGCTGTGAGGTGAAGGCAGCACAAGATGTTCCGACCAACACACAAGTAGGCTGGGCGCCCTATGTCGGGGTTTACAGCGCCGACCAAAACGCGAACCTTCGTCAACGCGTTATTGCCCAATGCATGGGCGACAATGGTTACCAGCTTGTCGAGCTTCCGCAGTGCTCGGGCACGCTCACTTCAGAGGTTCGATCGGGAAAACGCCCTCCAAAAGAAAGAATGCACGTCAGCCCACAATCGTGCTGGGTGTCCATGCCCGACGGCAGCTTTGCAATGGTCACACCCTGAGTTCGGCCAAATACGTATTACTGTTGGCCGCTCACTAGGCCAACAGTTCGGCCCTCAGGTTGCCGTCTCATCCTCAAGATGCAGCTTCATGTCCAACAGCACATGTTGCAGCGCCAAGGTTTCGCGCAACAGGCGTTTGGCCTCGTTCACCGTGATGATGCCGTCTTCGATCGACTGCTGGTATTCCGCCATCAGCATCGCGAATCGTTGCGACAGCGCGATGACATCTGTGTTGACCCCGCCTTCGGGCGCGTTCTTGCGGTCGGCGTCATAGGACAGGGTGATCCCACGCAGCTCGGACAGGGCGCTGGTGACATGCGGATATCGCGCGGCCTCTTCCAAAGCGGCGACGCTGTCGATCGGCATAAAGCGATCCGCGTGCTCTGCTGCGTCCGAATAATATCGTCCCAGGGTCGCTTTCGACTTCCCCGTCAGTTCACAGGCCGCTTCCAGCCCCACATCCTTGACCAACGCCTCGGTGTGTTTTTTCAGGTAACTCCCGACACCCACATCACTATCCCTATCTTCTACGTCCCCAAAACAGTTTGGGGGGAATTCCAAATCCCTTTTCCCATTAATCGCATCGCAATGGAATGCCTATATGCAAGCATTCCCGATTACCGGGAAGAGTGTAACGAGTGACCGGCGCTCCAGCGTCGGTTTGGTGGGGGTCCGTCGCGCGTTCCAGCGTCGGAGCATATCCGGGAAACCGATATGTGTAGCGGGTATGCTGGTGCGTAATGGTGTGAGAGGTCTGTTCCATCCCCAGGGCGGTTCGCTGCCCCTGACCTCGGAATTCTCCTTGCCAGCGCCCCTCCCCCCACCTCCCTTTTGCAACGGTTGATCCCGACCCATCGCTTGGGTTAGGTCACGGCATGGCCAAGCTCTACTTCCATTACTCGACAATGAACGCGGGGAAATCGACCCTGCTGTTGCAAGCCTCCTATAACTACCGCGAACGCGGGATGGAGACGTTTCTGATCACTGCCAGGCTGGACAATCGCGCCGGTGTGGCACGGATTGGATCACGCATCGGCATCGGGGCCGAGGCGGATACATTTGCGCCCGGCGAAGATCTGTTCGCCAAGCTGCAAGCGCGGCTGGATCAGGGGCCGCTGGCCTGTGTATTCATCGACGAAGCACAGTTCCTGGAACCCGACCAGGTCTGGCAATTGGCCCGCGCGGTCGATGATTTGCGCATCCCGGTCATGTGTTACGGCCTGCGGGTGGATTTTCAGGGCAACCTGTTTCCGGGCTCGGCCGCACTGTTGGCCCTGGCCGATGAAATGCGCGAGGCGCGCACGATCTGCCACTGCGGCAAGAAAGCCACAATGGTGGTGCGCCAGGATGATGCCGGGACCGTATTGCGTGACGGGGATCAGGTGCAGATCGGCGGCAATGAAACCTATGTCTCGCTGTGTCGCGTGCATTGGCGCGCGGCGATGGGGGATCGGTGATGCGACGCGGATATTCACCGAAAGCATAAAGACAGGCGCCAACTGCGAGGCGACGGCGCAGCCGGATCCGAGATATCATGCGCGCCGAAGGCGCCCCTTTGGGTCAGGGATCAGACCGGCGTGACCAGCCCATCGCCCTGCGCAAAGCGTTCCAGGTTCTCAACCGCCAGCAGGCCCATGGCAGTGCGCACCTCTAACGTCGCGGTGCCCAGATGGGGTAACAGCGTCACGTTCTCCAGCGCCCGCAGGGCATCCGGCACTTCGGGTTCAAACTCATAGACATCCAGTCCCGCGCCGCCGATCTGGCGGGCTTCCAGCGCTGTGATCAGGGCCGCTTCGTCCACCACCTCACCGCGTGAGATATTCACCAATATCGCGTGGGGCTGCATGGCCGCCAGCGCGACGGCATCCATCAAATGCGTGGTCTCTGCCCCGCCCGGCACGGCCAGCACGACGATGTCGGCGGCCGCACAGACCGCCTGGATGCTGTCCAGCTGTGTGGCGGGCAGACCCACCTGTTTCGGGGATCGGTTGTGGAATACGACGGACATGCCAAAACCATGGTGGCACCGGGCCGCGATGGCCTGACCGATCCGGCCCATGCCGATGATACCCACCGTTTTGCCGGTCACATGCAGGCCCAGCATCTGTGTCGGGTGCCAGCCCTGCCAGAGACCGGACCGCACCAGCCTGTCGCCTTCACCCGCGCGGCGCGCGGCCATCAGGATCAGGGTCATGGCGGTGTCCGCAGTCGCGTCTGTCACCGCGCCCGGCGTGTTCGAGACGGCAATGCCGCGCGCCTTGGCAGCGGCCACGTCGATGTGGTTATAGCCCACGCCGAAGTTGGCCATGACCTTGCAGCGCACCTCATCCGCCGCTGCGAACACTTCTGCCGAAAATTCGTCGCGCAGGGTCGGCAGGATCGCGTCAAACTCGTGCAGGGCTGTCAGCATTTCGTCACGTGTCAGGGGCGCAGTATCCGGGCGCACCACCACGTCGAACGTCGCGCGCGCGCGGTCCAGAACGGTCTCGGGCAGCGGGCGGGTGATGAACAGGCGCATCAGCACATCCGTGCGCCGTCGGGCGCGTCTTTGTCTGCCGTGATCAAACCCACATTGTCGTCGGCGTCATGCAGCCCAAGCACCAGAACCTCGGACCGCATCGGACCGATCTGGCGGGGTGGAAAGTTCACCACGGCCAGCACCGCCTTGCCGACCAGCGTGGCGGGATCGTAATGCGCCGTGATCTGGGCCGAACTTTTCTTTTCGCCAATCTCTGGCCCGAAATCGACCCACAGCTTGATGGCGGGTTTGCGCGCCTCGGGAAAGGGTTCGGCGCGCAGGATCGTGCCCTTGCGAATGTCGACCTTTAGAAAATCGTCGAATGTGATCTCGCTCATTTGGCCAGCTCCCGTGATCTGTCGGCGGCGGCTTGCACGGCGCGCCTTAAAAGCGCCGGAAAGCCATCCTGTTCATTCATCAACACCTCAAGCGCGGCGGCGGTGGTGCCACCGGGCGAGGTCACGTTCACGCGCAATTGCCCGGCATCTTCATCCGCCTGTTCGGCCAGATGGCCGGCACCAGCAACGGTTGCGCGGGCCAGCTGCACGGCCAGATCGGCAGGCAGTCCCTGGGCCTGACCAGCGGCGGCCAGCGTTTCGATCAGATGGAACACATAGGCCGGGCCGGAGCCGGACACGGCAGTGACCGCGTCCATCTGGGCCTCGTTCTCCAGCCGCACGACCTGACCGACGGCGGACAAAAGCGCCTGTGCCAGATCCATCTGCGCAGCACTCGCCTGGTCATTGCCAATGATCGCCGTGATGCCGCGCGACACCGCGGCAGGCGTGTTGGGCATGGCGCGGATGATCGGCGTCTTGTCCCCCAATATGTCCTGAAAGGCGGCAATCGGCGTGCCTGCAGCGACCGACACAAACAGCGTCGCGCCATTGCCCAGCGCCCGCAGGGTTGGCAGGGCATCGCCCATCATCTGCGGTTTGACCGCGACCAGCACGATGGCCGGGTCAGTGGGCAGATCTTCGTTCAGATGCAAGCCGTCCAGCCCCTTCAGCCAGTCCGACGGATACGGGTCCAGCACCCAGACGGAGCTGGCGGGCAACCCCTGCCCCAACCAGCCCTGCAACATCGCCGAGCCCATCTTGCCACAGCCCAGAAGCACCAGCCCCCGCGCGGTCAGATCATCCATGTTCATATGCGTCCCCTGTCTGTCCTGCTGGTGAGGTTACGCGGGCGCAGGGATGGGGGCAACGGGCGAAAGAAAAAGGCCCCCGTGTGTCACGAGGGCCTTTGAAACTGTGTGATATGGGGTGCTCAGGCGCGCCCGTAAGCCTCGGCAATGGCGACCTGCATGGCGTCATCCACGCTTTGATCGCCCCAGCTGACCAGCTGGAAGGCCGGGTAAAACCGCTCTGATGCGGTGACAGCTGCGGAAATCAGCCGGTCGATCTGTTCCGACCCGGCATACTGCCCCCCGGCCAGAACCAGGCCATAGCGATACACCATCAGCCGCTGTTCGTGCCAATAGGTGAACGCGCCGGTCCAGCACATATCGTTGGTCTTGTTCAACGCCTCGTACAGCTTGGGCAGCTTTTCTTCGGGCGGCTCCATTTCGAACGTACAGATCAGGCGCAGCGTTTCGTCATAGGGCGACCAGGCCAGCGTGATCGAATAGGTGCGCCACTGGCCTTCGACGGCCATGGCGATCTGATCATCGGCAACGCGATCAAAATCCCATTCGTGATGCGCGGCGATATGTTCGACGATGTCGATCGGGTGAAGGTCTTCGCCCTCAAAATACTGCTCGGATGCGGACATGTGGCTGGCCCTCTCTGGTTTCCAGGCCCTGCGGTGCAGATCGCTAGGTCTGGGTGCCTGTACTAGGTTCGGCGTTCTGTGCGCCTTGCCCATACAGGATATGGTGGGCCAAAGGTGATTCGGTGTAAAGGGAAACTTTGCGTGTGAATTGAGTTGTCCACAGGAAATCAACAACGCTCCACAGGCTGGACGTAGTTTTCAACAGGCGGCAATGCCACAAGATGTAGTGTCAGGCCTGAGGTGCAGCGCGTTCGGGTCATAGGCCTCGCGGATCACGCCTGCGGCAGGAAGGGTCCGGTCGTCAAATGTGATCGGCGCATCGGTGTGGTTGAACCAGAACCGTTCCGTGCCCGTGTCGCGCAGGCGCAGGCCCGCGGGCAGGGTCCCGATCACCTCGATCCCCGCGCGGCTACAGGTGTGGGCAACAAAGCCCCGCATCGCGGGTGCGTCCATCGGCCAAGCGCAGGACAACCCGCGTGTTGATCTGGCGCATCGCTCGGTCCAGCCCGTCGGGCAGGTGCATCAGGCCGGGGGCGAAAATCACCCGGTAACCGAAGAAATCCCACGCGCTGGGTGGCACGATATCAACCGAGGCGCCCAGCTTGCGCAGCGCCTGATAGGTGTCGAACACCAGTTGGAAATAGCTGCTGCCAGCGGCGTGGGGCAGCGCCTGCCAGGCCCAATCAGCGTCATAGTCAAAGACCACGGCGACCGGCGCGCGGGCGGCGGACACGTCGGGCGCGTCGGCCAGTTCGCGGACAACCTGCACGACCTCGGCGCCATGGGCAAAGGTCTCCCGGCTCCACAGCCGGACCATGCCGGGCAGCGGCGGGGGATTGTAGGGCACCCAGTTCACCGGGCCGGGTTGTTGTTTCATCACCCCCCAGCGCCCCCGCCCAACGGCGCGATACAGGTCGTGATGAAAGGCCTGAAAGTCGGGATCGCCCTAACGGGCATATTTGCGTTGGTGCTCTGGGCTTGCGCCCACGCGATCTTCGGGAAAGCCCGACGGATCGCTGTCCCAGGTTGCGACCTCCTGATCCGCGCCCAGGTCGAAATGGTCGAAATCGGTGACCCGCCCCATATAGTTACGCGAAATCGGCGCGTCGGATGCGGCGCGGATGATATCCACCTGCACCTATTTAAACGCCACCACCTGATCCGAGCTGAGCCGACGAAACGCCATCACGTGGGATGGGTTGGGGTCGCTGACGGTCAGGTTGGGCAGGCCGATCTGATCAAAGCTGTCGTATTCCATCGACCAGAACATATTGCCCCAGGCGTCATTCAGCGCGGCAATGGTGCCGTATCGCTGCGCACGCCAGCCCCGCAACGCGACCCGCGCCGCATCCGAATAGCTGAGGATCGTGTCGTGGCAGCCGTATTCAGTGACGGTCTGCCAGGCGGCGACATGGGGGGGCATAGCGGTCGGCCAGTTTGCGGGTGATCACGGCGCAGTCGGCTTTGAAGCCCTCGTGGCTGAAACACGAATGCCAGCGCGCGTCATCCTCCTAGATTTCGCGCGGCCAGTGTTCGGGATCGTAACAGGCGCCAAGGCTGCGTGTTCACGTCATAGGATCACCCGGTGTTCGGGCTGGCCCTGCACGCCAACCTCTGTGAAAAAGGTCTTGCCTGCGTTGTCTTCGTTGTCTTCGTTGATCCCATCCGCAGCGGATGTAGCAAACAGCGTTGTGCCGCCAAAGGCTGGGCATGTGATGTGGCTGGCGGGGAATTCTGTGGTGGACAGAAGGTGGCCATCGGGGCTGTAACGCGCCACGCGGGATGCGCCCCATTGGGCGATCCACAGGCAGCCTTCGGCATCGACAACGGCGCCATCCGGGCGGGCGAGCGTGATAAAGCTTTGCGCTTTGCCATCCGGCCAGCCTTCGCCATCCAGCGCCTGACGCATGATCTGGCCGGTCGGGGTATCGGTGAAATAGGCCGTGCGCCCATCCGGCGCGAAACAGATCGCATTCGATATGGTGATGTCGTGAAACAGCGTTTCGACCTGGCCGCGATAATAGCGATAGATCGCGCCCGCGCGGGGCTGTGCAGCCAGCCCCATGGTGCCGATCCAGAAGCCACCAAAAGGGTCAGCGCGCCCATCGTTTGACCGCGTTGTGGCGTCGTCAACTTCAATCCCTGCGACCCATTCGCTGTCGCCAGATGTCAGGTCAAACAGGCTGAGCCCGGTTTGCGAGGCGATCAACAACGTGTCGTGATCGACCCAACCCGCCGCCGAAACGTGTTCATCAAACGCCCATTCGGTGGGGCCATCATCGGTACGCGTCAGCAGGCGCTTTCCCAAAATATCAAACCAGAACAGTTGCTTGCGTTCGGGGTGCCACAGAGGGCCTTCGCCCAGGGCGCAGATGCGGTCGTCAAAGATGCTCATGCTGTTGCCGCATCATAGGCGGTGACAATCGTGGCGGCCTTGCGGGCCGTGTCCGCCGCCGTGTCTCCGGGTTGATAGATCGCGGATCCGATGCCAAATCCGGTTGCGCCCGCGTTGATCCAGCTGGCGAAATTGTCCAGGCCTGTGCCGATCAGCGCCCGGTCGCCGATGGCCGCGACCAGACGGCGGATGCTTTCAATCGGGTCGGACGAATTCAAAGGCACCCCAATCCGGTCAATTCCGGCGTTGACCTGGGCCTGACCGATGGCGGTCACTTCATCCGGGGTGACACCCCGCAAAATGGCGATGATGGCGCGGCTCATAGGGTGTCCTTCAGCGTTTCATAGGCCGCCGTCAGGCCAGCCAGGGTCAGATCGTCACCGGTTTGCGACACAGGCGTCAGACCCTGCGCAGCCATGGCGGCGGCATACAGCCGGTTCAGGTCTGCGGTGCCGATCAGTGCAATATTCTGGCCCAGCCAATAGGGTTTGGTCGCAGCCAATTCGAGGCCAACCAGAAGCCCCGACAGACGGGCGCGGGCCACATCCGGGGACTGGTCGTGCAACAGGCTTTCGGCCCGCAGGGTGAACAGTTTTGCGGCAATCGCTTGGGGGCGCGAGATCGCCTCGGACACGGCGGCGTCGAACGCGGCGGCGTCCCAGCCGTCACCAATCGAATGGCGCAGCACCGATTCCGTCGACAGCAGCGCAAACAGTTCGCCGGTCATCACGGTCTGGAAGCTGACGATTTCGCCCGCACTGATATGCACCCATTTCGTATGGGTGCCGGGCAGGCAGATGACGCCGTCGAAATCGGGCTGTTGTGACAGGAACCCGGCGATCTGGGTTTCTTCGCCGCGCATGACATCGGCGGGGGCGTTTTGGCTGACGCCAGGCAGAATATACAGGTCCAGATGCGGGTTTTGCGTTGGCACGCGGGTGGCCTGGGTGATACCGGGCGGGGCGCAAGGCACCTTGGCATAAGCGGTTTCGACCCAGCCCTGCCGCCCGCCGACCAGGCCACAGGCGATCACCGGTGTCGGGCCGCTCAGGTGGTCACCGACCAGCTCCAGCAGGGCGGGTTCGACCCCGTCACGCTCCAGCGTGCCCATGCCCCTGTCGGAGGTCAAAAGACGCGGCGCGCCCGCGCCTATCAGCCACGCCCGCAGATGCGTCGTGCCCCACTCCACTGCAATCCAGTCCACCGCAATCCAATCCATCCGCCTATCCCGTCACAACCACGCCGCCATCGACGACCATCATCTGTCCGGTCATCATACGGCTGGTTTTGGACGACAGGAACAGCACGGCGTCAACGATGTCTTGCGGCATCAGCTCTTCCTTCAGGCATTGGCGGTCCAGATGCCCCGCCAGGGCCTCGGGGGTCACCCACATGTCGCGTTGTTTGTCGGTCATGACCCAGCCGGGGGCCAGCGCATTCACGCGGATCTTGTCGGGGCCGAATTCGCGCGCCAGGCTGCGCGACATGCCGTTGATACCGGCGTTGGCGGTCGTATAGGAAGGGTATCCCACGTTGCCCATCATATAGCTGACCGAGCTGAAATTCACGATCGAGCCGCCACCAGCCTCGCGCATGCCGTCGACCACGGCCTGACAGGCAAAAAAGTATGCCTTGAGGTTGATCGCCTGGGACCAGTCCCAAAACTCTTCGGTGACCTCTTGGGTCGTGTGGCGTAGGTCATTGGCGGCGTTGTTGACCAGCACCGTGATGGGGCCATGGGCGGCGGCGGCCTGCGCGATGGCGGCTTGCAGCGCGGCGATATCGGTGATGTCGCATGGGATGAACATCGGGCGCGTGCCGTGTTTCGCCTCCATGTCGTCACAAAACCCGGTGGCATCCGAGCGCTGAACAAAGGCCACGCGCGCGCCTTGTTCGATGAACCCTTCGGTGATCGAGGCACCAATGCCCGAACCACCGCCGGTAATGAAAACGGATGCGTCTTTGAGATCGTGGAAGGTTGCGTTTGTCATCAGTGGCTCTCTCTTGTCACGGGGCGGGTGTCTTTGCCCACCAGGAAATCCAGGTCAGCCCCCTGGTCGGCCTGTAGCACGGTTTCGACATACATCTTAGCATAGCCTCGGGTGTAATGTGGCGGTTCTGGCACCCATGCGGCGCGACGTTCGGCCAGCGCGCCCTGGCTGGCCGACAAACGAATGCGGTCGCCGGTTTTGAGCAGTGCCAGCGGGCCACCAGCCTGCGCTTCGGGTGCGACGTGCAGCACGACGGTGCCAAACGCCATGCCCGACATGCGCGCATCAAACACGCGCACCATGTCGCGCACGCCGGTTTTGACCAGCTTGGCGGGGATCGGCATGTTGCCGACCTCGGGCATGCCCGGATAGCCCTTGGGACCACAGCCTTTCAGCACCAGGGTCGTGTCTTTGCTGGCCGGCAGATCCTCGCGGTCGATGTTGGCTTTCATGTCCTCGATACTGTCAAACACATAGGCTTCGGCCTCGTGCTCCAACAAGGCATCCGTCGCGGCAGATGGTTTGATGATCGCGCCCTTGGGGGCCAGATTGCCGCGCAGCACGCGCAGGCCAGCCGCCGATTTCAACGGGGTCGACATCGTACGGATTACATCGTCATTCCAGCATTCGGCCCCATCCGCATAAACCGCGATATCGCGGTTCAGGACTGTGTTGGCCTTGCGCAACTGCGGGCCCAGTTCCTTTATCACGACCGGCATGCCGCCTGCGTAACAGAAATCCTCCATCAGGTATTCGCCGGACGGCATACAATTGACCAACAGCGGCACGTCCGAGCCCAGTTCGAAATCATCCAAGGTAAGGTCGATGCCAACCCGGCCCGCGATGACCAACAGGTGCATGAACGCATTGGTCGAGCCCCCAACGGCGGCATTGGCCAGGATTGCATTTATAAAACTTTCGCGCGTGACCACGTCCGAGAATTTAATGTCCTCTTCGACCATTTCCACCGCGCGTTTGCCGGTCAAAAGGCGTGTGCATGACCATGGGCACGGCGTCCACCATGGCTCCGTGGTCGAAGCAATGGGCCTGTCTCTGCCCACCAACGCCGCCCTGCCATTTGCCGTTCAACATCGGGCCAGAACTGACAACAATGGTCGGCAGGTCGACGGATGCCGCGCCCATCAGCTGACCCGGCGTAGCCTTGTCACAGCCGCCCAGCAGCACGACGCCGTCAATGCCATAGACGCGAATGCTTTCTTCGACGTCCATGGCCAGAAGGTTGCGAAACAGCATGGCGGTCGATTTCATCTGGGTTTCGCCCAGCGACATGACCGGGAATTCGACCGGGAAACCGCCTGCCTCCCAAACGCCGCGTTTCACGCCCTTGGCCAGGTCGCGCAGACCTGAATGACACGGGGCCAGTTCCGACCAGGTGTTGCAGATGCCAATGATCGGACGGCCATCAAAGGCGTGATCGGGAAAGCCCTGATTTTTCATCCAGCTGCGGTGAATAAACCCGTCACGATCCAGCTTGCCATACCAGGCGCGATTGCGGCGATTTTTGCTCATAGACGCGTTCCTTCTAGGATCCACATGGTTTCCGGGAAGCTCCAGGGAAACGTCACGCCCTGGTTCATCAGATAGGCCCGGACAGGTCCAGGGGCCTTGTTTCAAAGCGGGGGTGCCGCGCGACAGCGATGCCGCGTCGGCGTGGTTGATCAGCTCAACCCGATAGGTTGCGTTTTCGTCCAGTCGCGGTTGGCCTTCCACCAGATCGTGACCTGGGTCAGCACCTGCGCCTCATCTTCCGTCTATTCGCGCGGGTCCATTTCGAACCCCATGTGGCGGTGCGCGGCCACCCAAGCGCGAAACCGGATGTGTGGCAAACCCGCGGACGAACATGCGACCCGGTGCGTGCGCGACAGAATGCCCGCATCAATGCGCCCACCGCCACTGGCACAGCTTTCGATTTCAACCTGCGGAAAGGCCTGCCGCAGCCGGTCGATCAGGTCGTAACTGCCCCGTGTTTGCGCCGCATCCGGGGCGGGCAGCACGCGGTTGTGGTGCCATTACACATCGTCGACATCGTGACCGCCCAGCACCTCGGCGATCTTGTCGAACAGATAATCGCGCACCTCAGGCAGGGCCATGTTCAACGCCATCTGTTGACGCCCCATGATCTGATCCCCGCCCCCCAATCCGACAGCGCGCGGGTGGCGATGTCTTTCAGGACGGGCAGGTCGTGGTCGAAATACACGGCCTCCCAACAGTTATAATGCACCGGGCGGGGGCGGTTTGCGTCGGGCCATGTGACAATGCGGTCGCGCAGGTGGCGTTGAAACGCCAGTTGGCCATGGTGGCGCGGACGCGGCCGTCGGTCCGGGCGACTTCGCCCTTGGTCAGCGCCATGTGGAAGTCATAGTCGTTGGTGCGCAGGTTCAGATAGTCAAACACGCCGCCAGCGGTCCACAGGTATTTGGTGCCGATGGTGATCGGCGTGACGCCCGCCGCCTTCAGCGTTTCGCCCGCTGCCTTGAAGGCGTCCCAGGTGGCGGGAACGGCGATGTTGTTGGCACCAAAGATGTCTTTGCGGTAATAAACGCCCCATTGGTATTAGGTGTACGGCACGCCCCAGATTTTGCCGTCAATGGTCATCGACCCTTCGTCCGACCCCAGGCCGTCGCGCAACCCGTTGTCGTCCCACACATCCGTCACGTCTTCGAACAGGCCTGCGTTCACGTAAGGCAACATGCGGTTGCCCGCATACCAGTTGGCCAGATCCTGGAAGGGCTGGACGCATTCCGCGCGCCCCTTCTGGACACCGCAGAAAAAATCGGGACCGAGGCCACGAATTGACAGTTCCCTGCCTGAACCCTGAAAGGATCAACATGTCCGGCGTTACTCTGAACAAGGCCCTGAAGAAATACGGTGACGTACAGGTCATCGGCGTGGACCGGGACATCAAAGACGGTGAATTCTGCGTGTTCGTCGGCCCGTCGGGCTGTGGCAAGTCCACCCTGTTGCGCAGGATTGCCGGGCTTGAGGACGCCACCTCGGGGCAGGGTTCCACTGGCGGACGCGACGTGACCGATGATCAGGTCGAGGCCATAACCCTGACCGACAAGATCGTCGTGCTGTGCGCGGGGCATATCGAACAGGTCGGCAGCCCGATGGATCTGTATCAGAACCCCGACAACAGGTTCGTTGCGGGCTTTATCGGCTCGCCCTCGATGAACTTCATGGGCGGTGTGGTCGACTGTGGCAAGGTCCGCATCCCGGCGCTGAATGGTCAGGTGATCGAAACCGCACGCCCTGCCCAAGGGTCCGGTGACGGTCGGTTTACGTCCGCAGAACCTCAAACTCCGCGCCGATGGAACCTCGCCCATCGTGGTCGATATTTCGGAACAGCTGGGCGGTGTTGCCTATGATTATCTGAACACGCCCACCGGCGAACGGATCATTGTGGAAACCAAAGGGGACGACGTGGTCGCCGCTGGCACCAAGGTTACGGTTGACTTCGCCCCGGCCACCGCCATGTTCTTTGATGTGACATCTGAGGCGCGCCTGCGCTAGAGCGAAGGAAACCCCATGACCGACAACACCGTCGATCTGTTCATCATCGGCGGCGGCGTGAATGGCTGCGGCATTGCCCGTGACGCGGCCGGGCGCGGGTTGTCCGTGACCCTGGCCGAAATGGGCGATCTGGCGCAGGCCACATCGTCGGCGTCATCCAAACTGTTCCACGGCGGGTTGCGGTATCTGGAATATTACGAATTCCGACTGGTGCGCGAGGCGCTGAAGGAACGCGAGGTGCTGCTGGAGGCGATGCCGCATATCAGCTGGCCAATGCGGTTTATCCTGCCCCACCACAAGGGGCTGCGCCCCAGTTGGCTGCTGCGCGTCGGGCTGTTCATGTATGACCATCTGGGCGGACGCAAAATCCTGCCTGCGACGCGCACGCTGGACATGCGCACGCATGCCACGGGCAAGGCGCTGAAACCGATCTTTACCGCCGGGTTTGAATATTCGGATTGCTGGGTGCAGGACGCCCGTTTGGTGGTGCTGAACGCGGTCGACGCACAGCGGCGCGGCGCGCAGATTATGACCCGTACCAAGGTCACCGGTGCCACCCGCCACGCGGACCACTGGCAGGTCACGGTTGAGGGGCCGAATGGTCCCGAAATCCATCGCGCCAAGGTTCTGATCAACGCTGCCGGGCCGTGGATTGCCGACATGATCACCGACACGCTGGGCATTGCGTCCACCGAAGGCGTGCGCCTGGTGCGCGGTAGCCATATCGTCACGCGCAAACTGTTTGATCACGACCAGCCCTATATCCTGCAAGGCACTGATAACCGGATAATTTTCGCCATTCCCTTCGAAGGGGATTTCACCTTGATCGGCACCACGGATCAGGACCACGAAGGTGACCCCGGCAATCCCGAATGCAGCGATGATGAGGCACAGTATCTGTGCGATCTGATCTCGGAATACATGACAGACCCGGTGACGATGGACGACATCGTCTGGCGCTATTCTGGCGTGCGGCCGCTGTATGACGACGGCGCCAGTTCCGCAACCGAGGCAACGCGCGATTATGTGCTGTCGTTGAATGACGATGGCGCGCCTCTGCTGAACATCTTTGGTGGCAAGATCACCACCTATCGCCGTCTGGCCGAGGCCGCATTGGCCAAGCTGGGTCATGACGACATCTGGACCGCCGGCGCCCCCCTGCCGGGCGGCGATTTCGCCTGGGACGGGGCACCCGCCCTGATCGCCAGCCTGCAAGCCGAATACCCGTTTCTGACGGAAAGCTGGGCCGACCGTCTGGTGCATACCTATGGCACCTGCGCGCGTGACCTGCTGCGCGACGCGCAGGACGCGGACGCTTTGGGCACGGATTTCGGGGCCACGTTGACGGCGGCCGAGCTGACCTATCTGCGCGACCACGAATATGCCCGCACAGGCGAAGACGTGCTGTGGCGGCGCACGAAACTTGGCCTGCGTCTGGACGACGCCCAGCGCGCCGCGGTCGCCGCCTGGATGGAGGACACCCCATGACGCATATTCTGGCCATCGATCAGGGCACCACGTCCTCGCGCGCCATCGTTTTTGATGCGGATATGCGCCCGGTTGCCAGTGCGCAGCAGGAATTCACCCAGCATTTCCCGGCCTCAGGTTGGGTTGAACATAACACTGAGCAGATCTGGCAGAGCACGCTGGACACGATGCGCAAGGCGGCCCAGGGGCGCGACATCACCGCCATCGGCATCACCAACCAACGCGAAACCACGTTGATCTGGGACCGCACCACGGGGGAGGTGATCCACAACGCGATTGTCTGGCAGGATCGGCGCACGGCGGACATGTGCCATGCGTTGAAGAAGGCCGGGCACGAGGCCTTGATCAGTGCGCGCACCGGCCTGTTGCTGGACCCGTATTTTTCCGCCACGAAAGTCGCTTGGCTGCTGGACAATATCGACGGCGCCCGCGTGCGCGCCGAGGCCGGAGAGTTGGCGTTTGGCACCGTTGACACGTTCCTGATCTGGCGGCTGACGGGGGGTGCGTCCCATGTCACCGACGCCACGAATGCCGCGCGCACGATGTTGTATGACATTCACCGTGGCGCGTGGGACGCGGATATCTGTGCGCTGCTGGATGTGCCCATGTCGATGCTGCCGACAGTGCATGACAGCGCCGCCGATTTCGGTGTGACAGACGTGCTGGGCAGCCCGGTGCCGATCTTGGGCGTGGCGGGTGACCAACAGGCGGCCACCATCGGCCAGGCCTGTTTCCAGCCGGGCATGATGAAATCAACATACGGCACCGGATGTTTTGCACTGCTGAACACCGGCGACACCGCAGTGACCTCGCATAACCGGTTGCTGACGACGATTGCTTATCAGCTGGACGGCAGGCCGACCTATGCGCTTGAGGGCTCGATCTTTATCGCGGGCGCCGTGGTGCAATGGCTGCGTGACGGGTTGGGCATCATTGACGACGCCGCCCAGACCGGCGCGATGGCGGCTGATGCTGCGCCGGATCTGACCCTGGTGCCCGCCTTTGTCGGGCTTGGCGCGCCCTATTGGGACGCTGACTGTCGCGGTGCAATCTATGGGCTGACGCGCGCGTCCGGGCCGAACGAATTCGCCCGTGCGGCATTGGAAAGCGTTGGGTTTCAGACGCTTGACCTGCTGGACGCGATGCGCGCCGATATGGGGGATTGCGCTGATGCGGTACTGCGTGTGGATGGCGGCATGACTGCATCGGACTGGACCATGCAGTTTCTGGCCGACATCACCGGCGCGCCCGTGGCCCGCCCTGTGGTCCAGGAAACCACCGCGCTGGGGGCGGCCTGGCTGGCCGGGATGCGGGCGGAAATTTACCCTGATCAGGCGGGGTTTGCCAAAACCTGGGCACTGGATCGGCGGTTTGATCCAACGATGGACGGGGCAACCCGTGACGCACGGGTTGCCGTTTGGAAAGACGCCGTGAAACGCACGCTGTCTACGCATTGACCCGGCCCAGCGTGCAAGACAGGATGCGACCATGAGCAATGATTTCGACCTGACCCACCCTGCCATGTCCGACCTGCGCCGCGCGGCGCGTCGGCGCATACCTCAGTTCGCGTTCGAATACCTGGACAGCGGCACGGGGCGCGAGCTGGGTGTTGCGCGCAATCGCGTCGCGCTGGACGACATTCTGTTCATGCCCCAGGTGTTGCACGGGTTGATCACGCCCGATCTGACGCGTGACTTCATGGGCCAGACGTTCGACCTGCCCGTCGGCATATCCCCCGTCGGCATGTCCGGCATGATCTGGCCAGGCGCCGAGGTCACCTTGGCGAAGGCCGCGCGCACCGCGAATATCCCATACTGTCAAAGCACGGTGGCCGCAGCCGCGCCCGAAGACGTGGCCGATCACATCGGCGGCAATGGTTGGTTCCAGCATTACCCGGTCAACACACCCGAAATCCGGCGCGACATGTTGAAACGGATCAAGGACGCGGGCTTTACCAAGCTGGTGATGACCGTCGATGTGCCGGGCGAAAGCCGGCGCGAACGGCAACGCCGCGCCCATGTGGCCATGCCGCCCAAGATGACCGCCAAGGTGGCGTGGCAGGTGGCGACCCACCCCCGCTGGGCGCTGGAGATGGCCCGCGTCGGCGCGCCGCGCATGCCGTTTCCCGAAAGCTATGTTGAGGCCTCAGGCCGCGATGCGTTCGTGCATGCGGGCCGGGTGATCCGGGGCTGGCCGGACTGGCAGTATCTGCAAGCGCTGCGCGATGAATGGGACGGCGATCTGGTGGTCAAAGGCGTGCTGCGCGCGGAAGATGCGACAGGCATGGTCGCCATGGGCGTTGACGCCATCTGGGTGTCAAACCACGCTGGGCGGCAGTTCGAAGCGGGCCCTGCCGCAATCGACCAACTGCCCCTGATCCGCGCGGCTGTCGGCCCCGACATGCCGC
>Ga0209345_10000931_pt1 | contig 37484 bp, 31 predicted proteins | sample Cruoilmetagenom7_FD_187294 | JGI IMG/M metagenome (GOLD analysis project Ga0209345, IMG submission 187294) | Oil polluted marine microbial communities from Coal Oil Point, Santa Barbara, California, USA - Sample 7 (SPAdes) (version 2) | ecosystem: Environmental > Aquatic > Marine > Oil seeps ...
CACTATTCCGAAAGACTTCTATAGTTTACCTATGCAAGGAAAAGCCCGCATTCTACACATTACTGATGTTCATGGGCAGTTAAACCCTGTCTATTTTCGTGAACCCAATGTGAATCTTGGCGTTGGTGCTGCTTACGGTCGTCCTCCACATGTTGTCGGTAATAAATTGCTCACTTATATGAATATGAAACCTGGAACGGCAGAATCTTATGCCTATACTTATTTAGATTTTGAAAGTTCAGCTAAACAACTAGGTAAAACTGGTGGTTATGCACATATCAAAACATTGCTTAATCAGTTACGTGAACAAGCTGGTGGTAAGGATAAAACTATTACCATTGATGGTGGTGATTTGTGGCAAGGATCAGGTACATCATTATGGACGCGAGGTGTTGATATGGTAGAAGCTTCGAATATTTTGGGGCTTGATGTAATGGTTGGTCACTGGGAGTTTACTTATAAGGAAGAAGAAGTTCTCAGTAATGTGGCGTTGTTTAAAGGAGATTTTATAGGTCAGAATGTGCGCGTTAAGGAAGATTCATTATTTGATGAAAATTATGAAAAAATGGTAGAGCGTTATGATGGAAGCGGTCTTTTTGATGAAGACAGCGGACATGCTTTCCAACCTTATGTTATTAAAGAAGTTAACGGCATACGGGTATGTATTATAGGCCAAGCTTTTCCAAGAACAGCCAATGCTAATCCACAAGAATTTTTCCCAGATTGGTCATTTGGTTTGCGTGAAGCAGATATGATCGAATTAGTGGAACAAATTCAAGAAGACGAAAGCCCTGATGCCATTGTTTTATTATCACACAATGGTATGGATGTAGATATTAAGATGGCAGAAAACATCCCCGGATTGAATGCTGTGTTTGGCGGTCATACGCATGATGGGATGCCTAAACCTGTCAAAGTTAAAAATGTATCAGGCAATAATTGCCTAGTGACTAATGCTGGTTCTAACGGTAAATATGTCGGAGTTATGGATTTTGATATGGTTGATGGTCAAGTAGAAATGGACTATACCATGTTACCCATCATAACCAATTGGTTGCCTGCTGATAAAGAAATGCAAGCCTATATCGACCAAATGCGTACAACCAAATACGATAAAAATATTGTTGAATCACGTGTTAAAGATAAATATTACAATGCTGACAGAATAGGCAAAACATACGAAGAAATTTTATCTGAAAAATTAGCTATTGCAGACAGATTACTCTATCGTCGTGGTAATTTCATGGGCACGTGGGATCAAGTATTGTGTAACGCATTACGAGAAGAACACAAAGCCGATGTATCTATGTCAGCTGGTGTACGTTGGGGTGTGACAACACTAAAAGGTGATTGGATAACGATGGAAGATGTCATGAGTCAATGTGCCATGACTTATGGTGAAACATACGTGACAGAGATGTCGGGTAAAGCCTTGATGTCTACTTTAGAAAGTGTCGCAGATAATTTATTCGATGAAGATCCGTACTTACAATCAGGTGGGGATATGGTTCGTATTGGTGGTATGGATTATACAATTGAGCCATCTAAATCATTAGGAAAACGTATCACCCAAGCCCGTTTAGACAACGGTGATATCATAGACCCTGATAAAACATATAAAGTTGCTGGCTGGGCAAGTGTTAACAAAGCACCTGATGGTCGTTTAATGTGGGATGTTGTGAGAGATTATATTTTAAACAATAAATCTGGTGATGATGTATTGCACTTACCAAAAATCAACCACCCTAAACTGATTGGCGTATCTGAAAACCCTGGTATTGCCGATTATCCTGGTGAAGTTAGCTAGCTCAACCTATCGTATCTGTTAGACATTAACTCAATATATTTTAATTTCATCTCATCGGATAGAAATGAAATTAAAATGAGTTGTTTTAGAATTTGTTGAGTATTGGCGATGTTTTTAATTTCGGAGTCTATTGTTTTATCTGATAACTGAAGTTTGTCTTGGCCATAATATGTGAATAAATCCTGTTTTCTAATGTTTCTTTTTTTACCAGCTAGTGGCAACGCCATTTCTTCTCTAGTGTTGCGTATTGAAATAGTAGAATTAAGTAAATCATAAGCAGGGCTTAATTCCACTTTATTACCTCTGGTAATCAAGCTAAAGTTTTTTAAGTGCATGTCTTCATTACCTGTTAAAAAACAAAATAAGACTCGTCTGAAAAGCCTCCTTTTCTCTAATAATGGAAATGTACAATAGTCATCCAAAACAGGAATAAGTTTTTCCATTGACCATCGGTATTTTGTATCCCTGGTATTTCCAGTTAATTGCGCAAAATCTTCTTGATGATATTTTTTATTACGGCCATATCGATCAAATCTTTTGATGAAATAGCTAAAACTCCCACCTTTTGAATAGATTAAGCCTGTTAAAGGTACTTCAATTCCAAATGCTTTTGCCATTTTCATGGTTAAGTCTTCATTTTCAGGAACTTGGGTAAATAATTCACTTTGAGGTTTAATAATATATGTACCAAAACAGTCGACAATATTCATGCTCTTATCTTTTACTGATAATCTTGCGCTTAGCTTTGGTTGAAAGCCTTGGATAGACATTTTAACAGCTCTTGATGCTGCCTCATGTCTTTGTTCTAGGGCTGTATAGGGAATATCATTAAGCGTGGTTAATCTAGGAGATAACTTAGCTAACCCTTTTTTACTGTATTTATTTGTACAGGTTTGGTAGGTTATTGGGCATTTATTCACTATCATTTTCCATACTTTGTACAGTTACAGCGCCAACCAAATCTGATCCAGTTATCAATAGTTGCTCAAAATAATCATGCTTATCAATTTTGTATCTTTTTAAAATAGCTTCTAATTGTATGCCCTCAGGAAGTAATCCATCAAAAAATGAAGGAAATGAGTGGAACTCATATTTGCTTTTAGTAACAGGCATCGTCAATGAAATGGGTTCTGCTACGTAGTCCTCGTTATATTCAAAGATATAGTGCTTAGACGTAATTTCTGTAAAAACGCCAGCAGGTGAATTATGTATCTTTATTAAGGCTTTTTTCATATTCTTGTATGAGAGGGCTATTGAATTCAATTTTAATGTTTAATGCTTTCAGAATCGGAGTGATGCTTGACCACTTAACAGTTTGTTTGCCTTTTTCTAAATCATAAATAACTGTTTTGCCCACACCAGCTAATTCCGCTAAGTCTTTACGGCTTAGTTTTGCACGTTTTCGATGGAACAAAAGTATATTTTGCAAGTTGTTATTTGCTGACATAGCAGTAAATATAGTCAGTTATGGAGATAAGTCAAGGAGAAATCAAAATAACAACAGCAAGTTGCTTCTATAGCAGTAAATATTGTAGTTTTAATGGATTTTTTATAAACATTTAAACTTATTATTCATAATTTACTTCTATAGCAGTAAATTTAGTTATTGACAAATATCTAGGTATCTTTTTACGACAAAAGGCATGCCTTCTTGGATGCATTCGATGGTCAGTACGTGGCCGATTGATACTTCTAAGATATTAGGTATTTGTAAAAAAGTTGCCAAGTTATGTGAATCTAAATCATGACCAGCATTGACACCTAGTCCTAATTTTTGCGCTAATTGGCTGGCTTGTTGATACTTGAGTAATACTTTTTCTTGGTTTTTTGTACCGTAACTTGAAGCGTATTCTTCGGTGTATAATTCAATTCTATCGACACCTGTTTGTGCGACCAACTTGACTTGTTCAATTTCTGGATCTAAGAACACCGCACTTCTCACTCCATAATCAGCAATTTCAATAGCCAACTCACTGATACGTTTTTGGTGTTTCGTCATGTCCCAACCATGGTCAGATGTAACTTGGTTGACACCATCAGGAACAAGCGTGGATTGATCAGGTTTTGTCTCACGGATGATTTTCATAAAATCAGCTGATGGATAACCTTCAATATTGTATTCTACATCTGGATAATCTTGTAAAAATTCAGCTAGTTCATAAGCATCTTTAACTGTGATATGTCTTTCGTCTTGACGAGGATGCACGGTTATTCCATGAACACCAAGATTAATAAATTTTTTCGCAAACTCTACAACATTAGGAAAATCTCTCCCACGAGAATTTCTTAATAGGGCAATTTTATTCACATTTACACTTAATTTAGTCATATTTGGATTTTAATGCTTTTCAAGCTTCTTCGAAACAAAGTACATAATAATTCCTAAAAATATTACACCAAAACTCATCAACGCCTCTTGAGGCTTGTCTTTAATGATATAAATCAATGTCCAGCCCATTAAGCATAAGTAGAGTATAGGTGTGATTGGATAGAGCCATGTTTTGTAGGGACGCTTCAGGTTTGGTTGTGTTTTTCTTAAAACAAAAACACCTAGGACCGTTGCAAAATTACTAAGCCCTAGTGTAAAACTAGCAAAAATTAGAATAAATTCAAACGAAGAAGTAGAAATAAATAAAATACTTAAAGAAGATTGTAATAAAATAGCGTTTACAGGTATTTCATTTTTATTGGTTTTTGCCAGTTTACTAAATACAGGATAGTCCTTGCCAATCGCTTGAAATGCTCGAGGTCCAGCAATCGTCATCGCACTCACTGTAGAAATAAGCACTACTGATAAACTAACACTCATGATTGCCGCACCTTGTGGCCCAAATACATGTTTGGCTGCTACATAGCCCACCTCCTTAACACCAACCAATTCATTAATGGGTGCAACATATAAAAAAATGAAATTTAGGATTACGTATAAAATCGCTACAATAAGTGTTCCTGTTAATAGAATTCTAGGTAGGCTTTTTTGTGGATTTTCAATTTCACTAGAGATATAGGTTGCCGAATTCCAACCCATAAAAGCATAATTAACAAAAATAAGTGTCACAGCAAATGATCCACTAAATACCACATCAAAATCATCGGAGTGCGGTAAAAAAGAAATGGTTTGTGGTTGATCAACAATAAAATAAGCAAAGCCACTAAAACCTATAATCAGCAATAATTTGAACAAAGTCATGATTTGATGAAAAGCGCCACTGCTTTTATGATTAGTGATGTGGATAGCTGTAAGCAATAAAATCAAGCCAATGGCTAAAATTTTGACATCAACAATCGGATAAACTTGAGTAAAATATCCAGCAAATAAAATCGCAACAACAGCTACAGGTGCCGCAAAACCAATAGTGGTAGAAACCCAACCTGTGACAAAGCCAACCAACGGATGATAAATTTTGCTTAAGAAATTATATTCGCCACCACCTTGGGGCATAGCAGATCCAAGTTCTGCATAACTTAATGCGCCACACAAAGCCGTTAAACCGCCTACAGCCCATAGCATCAAAATTGCAAAGCCAGATTGAATTTCAAGTAACTGAAAACCCAATGATGCAAAAACACCGGTACCAATCATATTTGCAACAATTACAGCGGTTGCAGAACGTGCAGTGTATTTTTTACTAGAAGGCTTCATTATATGTGATTCACTTAAGTTATTAACATTAAACAATGTTACTGGGATAACTCAAAAATTGATAGGTTAAAAAAAAATAAAAATTAATTTTGAGGTTTTTCTATCAAAATTACGCTATTAATAATCATGGGAACAAAAAACAAAACAAGATTCGCATTAATAATAGTTGGGTTGTCAGCTAGTATCAGTTTCTCCATTGCACAATCAGAGCTAATTGAGAGGCAAACTTATGATTATATAAAATTTGAAAGTGCTAATTCTTCAAGTGGTGGATATTGATTGAAATCAGTTATTATTTAATTATTAAAATATTTTAAAACTAATAAAAAAAGCCTGCTAATTATCTAGCAGGCTTTTTACTTTGACCATAAAACTTAAGTTAATTTTACCAATTAGGTAATCGGCCAGGAGTCCATGGGGCTCCTTTGGCTTCAATGGCTTTTTCGAAAGCTTTGAGATCAGCGTAAATAGATTTTAGTTCATTTACTGAACTTGAAATTTCTTGATTGGCAATTTCGTATGAATCTTTAAACCCTTGAGGGATATCGTATTGGGTTTTGATAATACTGCCAAACAAGCTACCAATTCTTTGAGAAATAGACCAAGGTACAGGTTCTGCTCTTGAAGATATTGTAGAATCACCGTTCAGTTTAACTTTAAACTGAATCAACCTGTCTCTGATATTGTCTAAATCATCTCTAAATGTTTCATCGATATTAGGGGTTAGTTCAAGTGCTTTGTATAGATGAGCGACGCTATTGTTTACCTCACCTAATTTGCCATTAACACCTTCAATGGTTCTTTGTAACTCCGTCAATTTTTGATGAAAATCTTGGACAGCTTGAGGGTTGTTCGTAATTTCAGGACTGTTACGCAACACTTTTAATTTGAAAGGTTGAGGTTTGCCTAATTCCGTCAATTTACCGGCCTGTCTTTTATAGAGAGAAGCTGTGTACATTCCAGGAGTGGCTAATGGGCCCATTGGCGGGCTTGCCCAATAAGGGATCCACGATGACTGTTTTAACTTGACGGCATCAGGAGCAGGTAAGCGCATGTTCCATTGGGTTCTATGGAAACCTTTTTTGGTACTTGCAGCGACCCTACTGACAATTTTTCCGTTGCTGTCTTTTATTTCAAAATACAGTTGAGGGGCTTGTTCATTGTCTTCTTTTCTTAGTTCGTCCCAAGAAGGATAAGGCGTATCAGCTAAATCTTTTTCAAGTTTAATTTCTTTTTCTCTGCGCTGTTTCTTAAGGGGTTTATAACTATCCTTAAGGTAATAAGAAAATGTCACACCCATTGGTGGATTTTTTGCCGTAAAATATCCACTGCCTGACGAGCCTTTTTCTCTGTTATCAATGCGAGACCCTTCAATATAAATCCACGTATCACGAACAGGAAATAAAGTAGCGGCAGTTTTGTCTAATTCTGATGCCTTAGTTCTTAAAGGAGAATAATCGTCTAATATATAAACACCGCGCCCGAATGAAGCAACCACTAAATCACTTTCTCTGCGCTGAATTTCTAAATCACGAATGGCTGTGGTCGGCAGGCTTGAGAATTCATTCCAACTAGCACCACCATTTTGTGTGAAAAATAATCCGAATTCAGTACCAACAAATAATAAATTGGCATCTACATGGTCTTCAACTATTGTGTGAGTTGGACCCCGTGCAGGTAAATTATTGGTGATTTGTTTCCAAGATTTACCTTGATCAGTTGATTTTATGACATAGGGTTTAAAATCGCCGCGCTTGTGATTATCTATGGTTGCGTAAGCGACATTTTTATCGTGTGATGAAAATAATACGTCAGATACATAGGACATGTCAGGGACTTTAGGGAATGATTTGATCGACTTCCAATCCTTGCCACCATTGTTGGTTGTACTAATGATGCCATCATCTGAACCAACCATGATTAGGCCTTCTTGTAATGGGCTTTCAGCTATGCCAATTAAACTACCATACTTGGAAGTAGAAACGTTTTTAGCTACAGAATCAACACTCCATATACGATCCATGACTTTCAATTTGTTGCGATCTATTTTTTGAGTTAGATCCGGGCTTATGACTTTCCATGAATTACCACGGTCATTAGATTGGAATAATTTTTCAGCGGCATAGAAAAGTCTGGTATTACTATGTGGACTGATTATTAAAGGCGTATTCCAATTCCATTTATAGGCATTCTCACCTTTTTTAGGATGTGGTGTAATGTACATGCGTTCATCAGTTCGACGATCGACACGTGCAAGACCACCGTATTGGTATTGTGCATAAACAGTGTTCGGATCATTTGGATCTATTTGAGATTTGTAACCATCACCACCCAAAATAATATCCCAATCAGCATTAGTAACACCGTGAACTTTATCCGTGCGAGATGGGCCACACAATGAGTTGTTATCTTGAGTTCCACCACATACATTATAAAAAGGTTCGGCATTGTCTGGTGTGATTCTGTAGAATTGTGCTATTGGTAAATTTTGAACATGTCGCCATGTTTGACCTCGGTCATAGGTTTCATAAATACCACCATCACCACCAATGTATAAATGTTCTGTATTATCTGGATCAATCCACAGAGCATGATCATCTACGTGACGAAATTTATCTGATAATTTAGTCCATGATTTACCCGCATCTTCTGAAACATGGGTAAAAGTACTTAATGAATATACACGATCTGCATTTTTTGGATCGACCACTAATTCGTTATAATACTGAGGACTACTGGCCATATAACTGGACTGTTTACTAAATGAAACGCCAAAATCATCAGATAAGAACACACCTTGTTCTTTTTTGTTTGATTCTACTATGGCATAAATACGGTTAGGCTTTGATGGAGCGCCAATTAAACCAATACGTCCCATGTGGTCTTTAGGCAATGTTGATTTTGTTTCGGTCCAAGTTACACCACCATCAGTTGTTCTGTGGATGCCGCTACCTGGCCCTCCATTAATAAGTACCCAAACATGTCTACGACGTTGATAAGAACTGGCCACAATATTATCGGGATTGTTCGGATCAACAACGAATTCATTAACACCGGTATATTTGTCGATGTTAAGTACCTTCTTCCAGCTTTTGCCACCATCAGTTGTTTTGTATAAACCTCGGTCCCCGCCATCGCTCCACAATGGGCCTTGAGCTGCGACTAATACTGTATTCGAGTTTTTAGGATGAACCCAGATTTGAGAAATATGCCCTGAATTATTCAAGCCCATGTTTTTCCAAGATTTTCCACCATCGATAGATTTGTAGACACCGTCACCAAAAGCCACTGATCTTTGTGCGTTGTTTTCTCCAGAACCAACCCATAAAGTAAGCGGGTCTGAGGGGTCCATTTTCATCGAACCAATAGAATAAGAACCTTCATTGTCAAAAATTGGTTCCCATGTAATGGTATTATTGGTTGTTTTCCACATGTTACCAGCGGCGGTAGTGACATAAAAGACGTGCTTTTTCTCAGGGTGAAAAGCAAAATCTGAAATGCGGCCAGAAATTAAGGCAGGGCCAATATTTCTTAAAGGAATGCCAGTTAATGGATTGTCTTTGCTCTTTACTTTTTCTTTTGCAATGCTTGCCAGTGAAATGAATAAAAGACAAATTAACAAGGCTGATTTGGTATACAAATTCTGGGTCTTCAACATATTAAGGTTCTCGTAATTTAATTCAGCCATGATTTTAGCAGAAAAACGGACTATATAGTTTTACTAAATATTGATAAAAATTAAATATTATTAAAAGAGACCTTGGTATATCATAAATAAAGTTAAGTTATCTAATCAACAAAAAATTCGTATCGCTTTGTTGAATCATCTTGGTGGTAAAACTACCAAAGAAAAATCCGTGCACTTTACCGTGGCTGAATGCGCCCATGGCAGTGATGTCTATTTGGTTTTCTTTTTGGTACTGCGTTAATTGTTCGATGGTATCGCCAGATAATGTTTTTGTGATGATTGTATTACTTGAATCTGTAAAAGCGGCTTGTGCTTCTGTTACTAATTGTTGAGCGAGTTTAGAGTCGTTATTTACACTAACGATGTGAATCTCTAGTGGTTCTTTGTAGATTGTATCTTGGGTAATCATTGCTAATGCTCGCTTAGCTGTTGGGCTACCATTGTAGGCGAATAAGACTTTTTTTGGATCTGAAAAATCTTTTTGCGCAATAAATACGGGTGTTTCTGTGGCTCTAATAGACTCTTCTAAATGAAAACCTAGTCCTAATTCTTCATCTTGGTGGCTTATGCCTTTAGAGCCCAGCATGATTAATTGTGTTTCAGCTTTTAAATCTTCAATGGCTTCAGGTAAAGTTCCGTGCCTTAATTTGGCAACAACATTATCTATGCCTGCTGCTAGGACCTTTTCTTTGGCGGCATTGATCAGTTCTTTTCCTTGAGCTATGAGTGCCTTGCTTTCAACGCGTTCTTCTTCAGATAGTTCCTTGAGTAATTCACGTCTAATATTTGGTGTTAAATTGCCTTCATGATGCGGGTTCTCTGTGTGATGAGAATGTTCAATAGTATGAATAAGCTTGATGGTTAAGCCATTACTTTTTGCTAACCAAATAGCGTAATCAACCAATGCATTGCTGATGGCAGAACCATCAATACCCACTAAAATATATTTGTTATTCTCACTCATATTAATGCCCACTCATGAATTTTTCTATTTCTTCTGGATCGTCATGTACCGCAAATTTATCCAGCATGGTTTGACTTGCGCTATTTAATCCAACTATCTTAACATCTGCGCCTTCTCTGCGTAGCTTTATGACGACTTTATCCAAAGCAGCAACAGAAGTTACATCATAAAAATGTGAACGTTTGACATTGATAATAATATTTTCTACGGCTTCTTTAAAATCAAAATAACCAATAAATTTGTCAGAGGAGTTAAAAAATATTTGTCCTACCACATGATAAGTTCGTGTGTCGCTTGCTTCATCGTATTCGGATTTAACAAACATAAATTGGCTCAGTCTTTGTGCCAAGAACAATGAACCAATCAAGATCCCTGTAAATACACCAAATGCCAAATTATGTGTCCAAACAACAACGATAACCGTTGCAATCATCACAATAGATGCGCTTTTAGGGTTGGTCTTTAATTCTTTTATTGATGTCCAGCTAAATGTACCAATCGACACCATTATCATAACCGCGACTAATGCCGCCATAGGAACAATTTTTAAAATATCACTTAAAAATACGACCAATATCAATAAAAACACACCGGCAACTAAAGTTGATAATCGTCCACGTCCACCAGACTTAACATTAATAATGGATTGTCCAATCATGGCACATCCTGCCATGCCACCAATTAAGCCAGAACCAATATTCGCCAGCCCTTGACCTTTGCATTCGCGCTTTTTATCGCTACTTGTATCGGTTAATTCATCAATCACATTAGCCGTCATTAAAGACTCAAGCAAGCCAACAATGGCGATTGAAATTGAATAGGGCATGATTAATTTTAATGTTTCAATATTGAAAGGAACATCTGGCCACAAAAAAATCGGCAATGTATCTGGCAATTCACCCATGTCACTGATTGTACGTATGCCCATAGAGTCATTACCAAAAAAGAAAACAATTAAAGTAATGGTAATAATATTAACTAAAGGAGAAGGCATTATTTTGCCAATATAAGGCACATAAGGGAAAAGATAAATAATTCCTAGGCCTAGAGCAACCAAGGCATAAACTTGCCAAGAGACATTGGTGAGTTCAGGAAGTTGAGCCATGAAAATTAATATGGCTAAAGCATTAAGAAAACCCGTCATGACAGATTTTGAGACAAAGCTCATGAATTTATGTAGATTTAAGTAACCAGCTAATATTTGTAAAATACCTGCCAATACTGTTGCTGCCAATAAATATTGCAAACCATGATCTTTGACCAATGTCACCATCAATAATGCGGTAGCAGCGGTTGCGGCTGAAATCATTCCAGCACGGCCACCTACAAAAGCAATCATAACAGCAATTGCAAAAGAAGCATAAAGTCCAACTTTAGGATCAACACCAGCTATGACAGAAAAAGCGATTGCTTCAGGAATTAAGGCGAGCGCCACAACGATACCAGCTAAAACATCTCCTTTGATGTTTCCGAACCAGTCATTTTTAGGTGAAAAAAGCATTTATGATACCAAAACTTAAATTAAGGCGCGCTTTATAACATGTTTAGGGTTTTCAGTATAGATTAAGTGGGTAAATTAAATGGGTAAATTAAATGGGGCCTAGGCATCGACTAAGTACAACTAAGCTCGTCCCTGAGCTTATCTGTAAATGTGGTGGAGTTATTTAAGAATGCTATTGATTGCAGTGATGTCTTCTTCAGCTAGATTCCCTGCAGCTCTTTTAATGCCCAAATATTCAATAAAGTAATCATACTTGGCTTTGGAATAATCTCTTTGAGCTTGGTAAAGACTGCGTTGTGAATTTAATACATCAACAATAGTTCTTGTGCCAACTTCATAACCAGCTTCAGTTGCCTCAAGCCCACTTTGAGCTGAAATCATTGCTTGTTTACGCGCCTCAACACTGCTTTGTGCGGCAAGTGTACCGTGATAAGCATTGCGAACTTTACGAATAATCCCACGTCTGCTTTGTTCATATCTATCCATAGCCGCTTTATGGTTGTGTATAGATTGTCTTACTTGAGAAGAAGTACGGCCACCAGAATAAATAGGGACATTTAAACTTAATCTAAGCGAATCAGATACTCTAGTCTGATCAGTTTGAATAAAAGTTGTTTGATCTATAAATTCACCAGGGTTATTTGGATCAGGTACTTGTTGTGTTGTATTAAATGTAGCATTTGGATTAAGTGAGTTACTGTGTGATACATTAAGTGTGACAGTTGGAAGATGATCGGCTCTATTAACAGTTATCCTTTTTTCTGCAATGTCTGCGTTTAACTTTGCAGCAGCTAACTCAGGGTTTGTAGCAAGAGCTGTTTCTTGATAAATATCTTTATCCTCTAATTGAAATAAGTTGCTATCAATATCATTAGGAACAGGCATTAGCTCAGGATACATTTTTTGAGTCATTTCAAAAAGTGCTTCATTGGCATCTTCTAACTGGTTGTTAGCAAGAATAACAGAAGCTCTAGCGCCATCAAATCTAGCCCTTGCTTCATGAACATCAGTGATGGCAGCGAGCCCCACTTCAAACCTTTGTTCTGCTTGATCAAGTTGTCTCTGGATGGCTTTTTCTTCAGCTTTTGAGAACACCAAAGTATCTTTAGCGCCTAATACGTTGAAATAATTTTGTGCCACTCTAAGAATAAAATCTTGATAAGCGGTATCATAATCAGCAATAGACTTTAAAACTTCAATCTTTGAAATTTTGTAATTGCCATAATTTTTATGGTCATAAATTGATTGATTGATTCCAATGTTCCAGCTTCTATCGTTGACATCGAAAGTTTGTTCAGGAATAAGGCTTCCACTAATTTCACTGTCGCCTAGGTTTTTATTCCAGCCTCCGGTAATTTGCGGTAAAAAGGCTGAAAAGGCTTGTTTTTTGCCTTCTGCATTGGCGTTCAATGTATTTTTAGCCGTCGATAATTGTGGATCATGGGCTTCACTTTGCTTAAAAACCTCGGTAAGATCTGCACTAATGGCAGAAAAACTAAGTGCTAGGCAACTTAAGGTTAGGATTGATTTTTTCATAATGTTCTTCTTTGTTTTTGTTGTGTATTTATAATTCGAATATTGTTTCTTCTTCTTGTGTCTGCAATGGTTTGACAACAGTTTCAAATAAAGTTTCTACTAAAAGTTCGTTATTTTCATCTTTGCTTATGAGGCTGGCTGTCATAATAGGGCGGTTACCAATGATGGCGAATATTTTACCATTTTGCTTGATGTTTTTTAATAAAAATTCTGGCAACTCTTTAACAGAGCCAGTTAAGACAATGCAGTCAAACTTGTAGGTGGAGTTATAGGTGTAGATATCTTGATGCTCACACTTAACATTGGTTATTTTGGCCTCATCTAATTTCTCAATAGCAGATTCAGTAAAATCTTTATGGAGTTCTAAACTAGTGACATGTTGTGCGGATAGCGCCAAAAGTGCTGTTAAATAACCACTACCTGTTCCAATCTCTAACACTTTTTCAGTCCCTGTTAAGTTCAAGGCTTGTAATATTCGGCCTTCTAATATGGGTTTCATCATCTTTTCATCATGAGCCATCGGAATTTCAAAATCGCTAAAAGCCAGTTTTCTGTGTTCGACAGGAACAAATTCTTCACGTTGGAGTTTGCGCATGATATTAATATTTTCTGGACTAATAAAATCCCAAGTACGAACTTGGTTGAGTAACATGTTTTCTCTTGCAGTATTAAAATTCATAGTTTTTGCCTTTTTATTCTGTTCTTTTTAGAAACAGTTATTATAATTGTTCTTCGTTATTTTTAATATAACGTTTTCAGGGTGCATAAGTTACCTTATTATTATCAATAACACAATGGGTTAAAAGTCACATTATGAACGATAAACATCTAGCTCAATTGTTATTAACCGCACTTGCCAGACTCAATATTGATAATACAAAAACTGAAAAATTATTAGCGTTTGTTTACCTATTAGAGAAATGGAATAAGACCTATAACATCACAGCAATTCGTGATTTGGAACAGATGGTAGTATTACATGTTATTGATAGCGCGTCAGTTTACCGTTTTTTATCTGGGAACTCAATCATTGATGTGGGCACGGGTGGAGGAATACCAGGAATAATCTTTGCTATTCTTAATCCAGAATTAAAAGTGACTTTATTGGATAGCAATCAAAAGAAAACACGCTTCTTAAGATTCGCCCAAAGACAATTAAATATTGAGAATATTACAGTTGTTTGCGACAGAGTTGAGAAATATCAACCTAAATTTGCCTATGATGTGGTAATATCTCGTGCCTTTACAGAAGTTGGCAATTATTTGCAGCTTGCTGGACACCTTTGTAAGCAAGAAGGTCGGGTTTTAGCGATGAAAGGACCACGAATAGAATCTGAGGAAAATGTTAGTAAAAAAGGTTTTGAATTGTCCCAAGATGTGGATATTCAAGTGCCTTTTTTAGATGCAAAGAGACGACTATTAATATTTAAAAAAATATGAGTACAAAAACAAAAATTATTGCTATCGCTAATCAAAAAGGCGGCGTGGGTAAAACAACAACTAGCGTTAACTTGGCGGCAGGCTTGGCCCATTTTAAAAAGTCTGTATTGTTGATTGATCTAGACCCGCAAGGCAATGCAACAATGGGTTGCGGGATAAATTCTCGTGAAGTTCAGCCGAATGCTTGCGATATGTTATTACAAGAAGACAATATCAATAATTTAATTTTGCGTGCAGAAGCTGCAAACATGGATGTAATAGGTTCAAACACAGACTTAACTGCAGCAGAACTGGAGTTAATGAGCCAAAAAACACCAGAAACAGTACTAAGAAAACAATTAGCCCGTTTGGACAAAGAGTATGATTATATCATTATTGACTGCCCACCTTCTCTGAACATTTTAACTATTAATGCACTTGTGGCAGCTGATGGGGTCATGATTCCAATGCAATGTGAATATTATGCATTAGAGGGATTGGCTTCTTTGCTTGATACAATTGATAGAGTTCAATCCAATGCGAACCCCAACTTGGAAATAGAAGGTATTATTCGAACCATGTTTGACGGTAGGAATAATTTGGCCAATGATGTATCTGCCCAATTATTACAACATTTTGATTCAAAAGTCTATATCACTGTTATTCCGCGCAATGTTCGCGTAGCCGAAGCACCTTCGCATGGCATGTCAGTTATCGAATACGATAAAGCTTCTCGAGGAGCAATTGCTTATATTGGTTTAGCGGGTGAAGTAATTAGAGGAAATAATTAATGGTTATCAAAAAGAAAACACCACAAAAAAGAGGTCTAGGTCGAGGTTTGGATGCCTTGCTTGGAGCGAAACATATTTCTTCAAAGTCAGAAGAAAGTCCTGCCAATTTAACTGAACTGGATGTAGATTTAATACAACCAGGTAAGTTTCAGCCACGTACTAAAATGGACATGATGAAGCTTAGAGAATTAGCCGATTCAATTAAAGCTCAAGGAATGGTGCAACCAGTTATTGTTCGCAGTATTGGCAAAAACAAATATGAAATAATTGCCGGTGAAAGACGTTGGCGCGCTGCCCAGATTGCAGAATTAAGCAAAATCCCAGTTGTGATAAGAGAAGTTGATGACAGGCAAACAATTGCCATGGCATTGATCGAAAATATTCAACGAGAAGATTTGAATCCATTAGAGGAAGCTATTGCGTTACAACGTTTAATAGATGAATTTGATTTAACACACCAACAAGCTGGCGAAGCAGTTGGACGTTCACGAGCGGCGGTTAGTAACTTGTTAAGATTGCTGGAATTGCACAGAGATGTTAAAAAATTACTTGATGATGGTGAGCTTGAAATGGGCCATGCCCGTGCTTTATTGGTTTTAGAAAAGAGTCAGCAGTTTAATGCGGCAAAAGAAATCATAAGTAAAGCCATGAGCGTAAGAGCTACCGAAAAATTCTTAAAAAATTATGGCAACGAACAATTAGAATCGACAAAACCACCAGTTGATAAGGACATTGAAAAACTGGAGTCTGAACTAACAGAGAAGTTATGTTCGGTGGTTAAGATTCAACACACAAAGAAAGGCAAAGGCAAACTAATAATCAACTACCACTCTGTTGATGAATTGGACGGAATACTTGCCAGAATTAAATAATCATTAAAACAACTGAAGATCATGTCAACAACATTACTATCATTAGAAAATTGGGTTAAACAAGTCGCAGCACATACAGAAGCAAAAGAAATTGTATGGTGTACCGGTTCTGAATCAGAGAAAAAGGAGTTAGATGAGGTGTTATTAGCCTCTGGTGATTATAAAAAACTCAATGAAGAAACACATCCGAACTGTTTTTTACATTTGTCAGATCCTCAAGATGTGGCACGTGTAGAGCATTTAACTTTTATATGTACAGAAAAGAAAGAAGATGCTGGCCCCAATAATCACTGGATGAATCCACAAAAAGCCCATGCAAAAATTGATGAGTTGTTTGAAGGTTGTATGCGCAATCGAACAATGTATGTCATTCCTTATTGCATGGGTCCGATTGATTCACCTATATCTCGCTGCGGCGTTGAAATAACAGACAGTGCATATGTTGTTCAAAATATGCGCTTAATGACTCGCATGGGAGCTCCTGCACTGTCTAGAATTGAAAAAAATGGTAACTTTGTTAAAGGATTGCATTCTACTGGGGAACTTGATCCAGATAGACGTTTCATTATGCATTTTCCAGAAGAGTTAAGCATTAAAAGCTATGGCTCAGGGTATGGTGGAAATGCTTTATTAGGAAAAAAATGCCACGCATTAAGAATTGGTAGTTATCAGGCAAAATCTGAAGGTTGGCTAGCAGAACATATGTTAATTCTTGGGTTGGAAAACCCGCAAGGAGAAACACATTACATTGCAGCTGCTTTTCCTTCGGCTTGTGGCAAAACAAATTTGGCCATGCTCATTCCACCAGAAGGATACATCAAAGATGGTTGGAAAATCTCTACTGTTGGTGATGATATTTGTTGGATGCGACCTGGTGAAGATGGCAGGTTGTGGGCGATTAATCCAGAAGCTGGATTTTTTGGCGTTGCACCAGGTACAGCAAAAGAAACTAATCCTAATGCATTAGCCATGTTGTTTGAAGATACAATATTCACCAATGTTGGTACAACGGATGATAATCAACCATGGTGGGAAGGACTCGATGATAGAGTGTCAGCGATAGATTGGAAAGGAAATCCGTATGATCCTGAAAATGGACCTGCAGCTCACCCCAATTCACGCTTTACAGTGTCTTCCAAGCGTTGTCCAAGTTATTCGGAGCAAGCTGAAGCCGCACAAGGTGTTCCAATTTCTGCCATAGTTTTTGGTGGTAGACGTGCAAGCTTGGTGCCGTTGGTGTCTCAAGCCAGAAACTGGGCTCATGGTGTTTTGATGGGAGCTACAGTTGCTTCAGAAACGACAGCTGCAGCTACTGGCGAAGTGGGTATAGTGCGCCGTGATCCGATGGCAATGAAACCTTTTTGCGGTTATCATTTTGCAGATTATTGGGCGCATTGGTTATCATTTGAAGAAAAAGCGAACAATTTACCAGAGATTTTCACAGTCAATTGGTTTAGAAAAGATGAAAATAATAAGTTTATGTGGCCAGGATTTGGCGAAAACATGCGCGTACTTGAGTGGATAGTTAAAAGGGTTTCAGGGAAAGTTGATGCACAAGAAACAGCCATAGGTCTAACACCTAAAATATGCGACTTAAATTTAAATGGTGCCGATATTGATGTGGGTATTTTAGAAAGCTTGTTGGAAATCGATAAGGATTCATGGAAAAATGAAGCATTAGATATTAAGCAATATTTGGAAGAATTCGGAGATAGGGTGCCAAACGAACTATACAAACAGTTGAATGAAATCGAAAGTAAATTAGACAGCTAATAATATATAAGGTATCGAAAGAAACCAATCATTAACCATGAGGTGTGTATGATTCATTTTAAACATAAAAAATATGCAAAGTGAATCTTCAAAAAAATTGGTAGCTGAAATAGAAGGTATGTTGTCATCTGGCAATTACCAAAGCTCAGTAAAACTTTGTCAATTGTTAAATGAGCGGTATCCAAATTATGGTCATGGTTGGTTTCTTAGTTCTTGCGTAGCCTTGCAGTTAAACATTGTGCAATTTGCATCATATTCTGTAGATAAAGCACTATCAATATCGAAAGAAAACCCCAACTGGAACATTCAAAAAGCAAGATGCTGGATAAAATCTGGTGAGCTTGTACAGGCAATAAATTTAACCAATTCCATAATGAAAATTCCTCATTTGAATGTTGACTTGCTCAATGATATCGCAATTTTATATACCGATTGCCATCAGTTAGAAAGGTCTTGTGAGATTTACAAAAAGGCCATTGAGTTGTCTCCAAAGTCGAGTAAATTGTATTTTAATCTGGCATCAGTTGAAAGATATTTAGGGTTGTTAGAAAGTTGTGAAAAAAATTGTAATTTAGCAATAGAATATGATCCACACAATTACGATGCTCATTACATGAGGTCATATCTTAAGCTACAAGATTTAAACAATAATCACATTCAACAGTTGTATCAGATTTCAAAAAGCGATATCGGAAACCCTGTTAGCTACGCTAAGATTCAGTATGCTCTTGCAAAGGAGCTTGAAGACTGTCATAAGTTTAATGAAAGTTTTAAAGAAAGGAAGAAAGGTGCCAATGCCTACAGAAAAATATTTGATTACAATATTGATTCTGAAGTTCAATTTATGCGCAATATTGCAAAAACTTATAATCATAAACTCTTCAAAAAAAATAAAGGCAATGAAAATGGCGAAGGGGTAATTTTCATATTAGGGCTGCCAAGAACAGGCTCAACCCTGGTTGAGAGAATAATGGGTGGTCATACAGACATATCCAGCATGGGGGAATTGACAGCCTTTAGTAATATAATGTCAGAAATGTTAATGCAGTTTGTTAATTCAAATAATATGCCATCTTCTGAAATGGTGAGCATGTCTAGCCAACTTGACTTTAAGAAAATGGGAGAGGCTTATATGCAACATATCAGTGGAATAAAAGATTCTTCAAAATATTTTATTGATAAATTCCCTCAAAATTCCTTATATATTGGATTAATTCATTTGGCATTGCCACGTGCACGAATTGTTCTTGTTGAACGCGATCCAATGGACAGTTGTTATTCAATGTTCAAAGAACTGTTTACTGATATTTATCAGTTTTCATATGATTTAGATGAATTGGCAGAATATTACGTTTCACATCATCAATTAATGGAACACTGGAAAAATGTCATACCAGATGTGATTAATACAGTTAAATATGAAGAGTTGGTGTCTAATGTTGAATTAACATCAAAAAATCTGTTCAATCAATGTAAAATTAAATGGCAACCACAGTGTGTTGATTTTACTAAAAACAATCAACATTCAAGGACAGCTAGTGCAAGCCAAGTACGAACAAAAATATATTCTTCTTCGGTTGGCAAGTGGAAACACTATGAGAAGCAACTGGAAAGAGTATCAAAAAAAATAATAAAATATTTAAGCCTTACATCTCCATAGAGAAAGAAACATAGTTAGAATGAGGCTATTTAAAGTGTTAAAATAGTGTTAAAAACAACTAATCTGCTTTCTTTTTAATATAAATAAGTGTTAAAATCTGCCTAATAGATAGGATGTCTAATAAATATATTAATATAACTTTACGAGGAAACTCATGGATAATTTTTGGAGAAACAAATGAAAATAAGACGTAATCCTATTGCTAGCGCAATTAAAATAGCTTTATATTCAGGTTTGATTGCTTCTGCTGCTATGACAAGTACTGCATATGCACAAGAAGAAGAAAGCACTGAAAAGCTTGACAAAGTAACGGTAACAGGTTCAAGAATCAAAAGATCTGATGTTGAAGGTGCTTTACCAGTTACAGTGATAACAAGAGAGCAAATTGAATTAACTGGTGAAAGTAATGCTGGTGATTTAATTCGTAACTTAACTTTTAACTCATCTGGGTCTTTCAGACCACAATCAGGTAGTTCAGCTCAAGGTGTTGCTCAAGTTAGTTTAAGAGGTCTTGGAGCTTCAAGAACTTTAGTTTTGGTTGATGGCCGTCGTATGGCTAGATCACCTGTTACTGGTTCTAGTCAAGATGTGAATACTATCCCTATCGGTGCTATTGAAAGAATTGAAGTTCTTTCTGATGGTGCTTCTGCTGTATATGGTTCTGACGCAATTGGTGGTGTAATCAATATTATTACACGTACTGATTTTGAAGGTTTCCAAATTATGTTAGGTGGGGCTGAAGTTAGTATTCCTGCTAATGGTGGCGAAAGAGAAGAAGGTTCAGTTTTATTCGGTGCTTCAAGTGATACATCTAGCATTATAGCTGGTGTTTCTTGGAATGATCGTGAAATCATCTTCGCTAGAGATTTTCCTTGGAACTCTCCTGGTGGTTCAGTTTATGGTAATAGTTTTACGACTATTGTTGATGGAAATGATCAGTTTAACTGGAGAACAGTCGGTGGCTGTGATTTCCCAGATACAGGTTTCTATACATTAGGTGCACGTTGTGCATATGACTTTACTTTAGTAAGTGCTGACGAAGCTTCTGTAAAGAATAAATCTTTTTATGCAAAAGCAAAACATCAAGTAAATGATAATTGGGAAATTTGGGCAAATGCATCTTTCTCAGAAACTTCATCATTTGGCCGTTATGCTCCAGTTCCAGATAGTAGTTATTTCTCAACTCCATTAACTGCAAACAGTCCTAATAACCCAACTAACCCAAATGGTAACGTTTATGATCCTTCATTGGGTTTAGATCCACAATCAGTTAACTGGTGGCACCGTTTTGATGCGCTAGGAAACAGAGATGGCGAGGTTACAAACACAATGACTGATTTGTTGTTAGGTACAACAGGTCAAATCAATGATGTTGAAGTAGAATTTGGTGTTAGACATACTGACAACCGTACTTCTGATGTTGGCCGTAATTATTTATTACGTTCTGCTGCTGCTGCTTTGATTGAAAGTGGTGCTTATAGCTTAGCTAACCCATATGGCTCTCCTGAAAGTGTTTTGAATTCAATGAAAGTTACAATCTTCCGTGATGCTAAATATGATCAAGACGAAGTATTCGGTTCTGCTGCATTTGATATGTTCGAAATGGAGCATGGTGCAGTTTCAGCTTTTGTTGGAGCTTCTTTCCGTAAAGATAAATATGCTGATATCTATGATCCTCTTTCAGAAGCTGGTCAAATTGGTGGTTCTGCTGGTAATTCAGCTGCAGGTGGTCGTGAGTTAACTTCAGTATTTTTCGAAGCTTTGTTTCCATTAATGGAAAACTTAGAAATGAATCTTGCTGGTCGTTATGATGATTATGATGATTTTGGTGATAATTTCTCTCCAAAAATTTCTTTCAGATATCAGCCACTTGATAACTTAACTGTACGTGCTTCGTATGGTGAAGGTTTCAGAGCGCCAACATTGCCTTCATTAACTCAGAAGCCAGCATTTTCAGCTACTTCAGTTGGTGATCCACAGTCTTGTATTAATCAAGGTCAACCTGAAAATTGTTCATTACAAATTAATGACACTCAACAGTCTAACCCAGGGTTACAAGCAGAAGATTCTAAGCAGTTTGCTTTAGGTCTAGCTTATGAGCCAACTGATTGGTTTAACTTTACTTTAGATTATTACAATATTGAAATTGGAAATAGAATTCGTTCTTTCGGTGCTCAATTCTTAATTAACTCTGAACTTGCTGGTGATCCATTACCTCCAGGTCTGTTTTGTCAGCGTGCACCAAGTGGATCTATACAACAGTGTTTCACTGGTATTGGTAACCAAGGCGTTGTAGAGACTTCTGGTCTTGATTTTAATGCACAATTTAATTATGAAGTATTAGGCGGACAAGTTTCAACTAACTTCTTATTAAGTCACCAGTTAGATCAATCTGTTGATGGTGGTCGTGATTTTATTAAAGATCCTGGTACTCCTGAGCAAAGAGCTGTATTAAGTAATACTTACTCTTATGGTGATTGGACTGTTGCTTATAACATTAATATGATTGGCGATCAGTATGACTATATTGAAGATGGTCAAGGTGTTGGTCATGTACCAACTTGGGTAACTCAAGATTTACAAGTTAATTATAACACCCCTTGGGATGGTAAAATTATTGTAGGTGTTAGAAACCTTACTGAAAAAGCGCCACCTATTGATTTAGGTAACGTAGGTTCACGTGATTATGACTTTAACTTATATGATGGTTACGGTCGTGTTACATACTTAAGATATATTCAAACTTTCTAGTAAAGATTGAGTGTTTTAAAAGTAAAAGGCGTGTGGTTAATTCACACGCCTTTTTTAATGTCTGGAATAAATAGAAATGAAAAAATCAAATCATTGGAGTAACTACTGGGAAGGAGGACAACTCACTTCTTTACCACAAGATTTTAAATTAAATTATCAAGGTTCAATATATGAAGAATGGATAGATTGTTTTAAAAGACTACCGAAGAAAAGCAAAGTTTTGGATCTTTGTGCAGGAAACTGTGCCATCAGTTTACTTGCAGCAACCTATTCAAATGAAGGCAAAAGAGAATTTAATATTACTGCAATAGATGCTGCTAATATTTCAAAACAAAACATCGTTAAAAAATTTCCTCAGCAAAAAGAATATTTAGAAAAAATAAAAGTAATATCAAATTGTAGAGTTGAAGATATAAATATAGAATCAAGTTGTATTGACTTAATTGTGAGTCAATACGGTATTGAATACTGCGATTGGGTAGTATCGGCTAAACAAATATCAAGACTGTTGAAAAAAGGTGGTGAGTTTACAATGATAACTCATTCATGTTCCACAGAAATTGTAACGTTTATGGAAGTTGAAAAAAATGATTATAAGTTTTTAAATAATATTGGGCTTTTTAAAAACCTTAAAAAGTATGGAAATAATAAAATTAGCCATAGAATATTCATGAAACAACTGAATATTATACAACCAAAAATTGTAAAAGAGTTTAAAGAAAAACCTTCTCAACTGTTAAAATCTATACTGATGTTACTTGATAACATCTACAATACAGAATCAAAGCAACTACAAGGACATAAAACAGAATTGCTAAATATATGTAACCAACATAAATTTGCATTTGCTAGGCTTAATGATTTATTAGGAGTAATAGATTCGATAGCAAAAGACCCAGATTGGTTTAAAGTTTTTATAAATGAAGGGTTAGAAATGAAACAAAAAAAAACAATTATTCAAAATGAAAATGTAAACTCAGGTACTTTGTATCAGTTTGTCAAAAAATAAATTTTATAAACAAGGGGCTCACAATGAAAAAAATCCTAGTAATATTACTGTTGTTAACGAATATTGTTAATGCACAAAATACAAATAAAATAATACCGTTAGCGGATTTTGCTCAAAAATCTCAAATTAAAAGCATACAAATATCCCCAGATGGAAAACACGCTGCCTATACATATGAAGAAGGTACAGAAGTTAGATTGGGTATAATGAATTTAGCAACAAAAAAAGGTGTTTACACTTTTGATGTTGGACCTAACAGAGAAGTTGTTCAATTTTGGTGGGCAAATAATAAACGTATAGGTATTTTAGGGGCAAATATTACAGGTTTGTTAGATGGAGCAAGGAAGGCTTATGAATTAATTGCAGTTAATATTAATGGAAAGAAAAGAAAAACTTTATGGGATTTTCAAAGAGCTGGTATTAGGCTTGTATCTTTATTAAAAGATGATGATAAAAACATATTAGTCACCAAAAGTCATTTCGCAGATAAAGGTGCGGTAAGCCTATTCAAAATGAATGTTAATAATGGCAAAATGAACTATATCGCAGATTCACCAAAAGCAGTTGGAGGTGGTAATGCAGTTATAACTGCTATATCCGTTGATTTGAATAATATCGCTAGATTTGCCATTGAGTATGATCCTCTTGAAAGAAATGATTTTGAAGATGATCTAATAAGGCTACATGTTAAAAACCTATCTGGAAAATGGGAAATTATAAAATTACCAAAGATTAAATCTAAAAAACCTTTGATAAATAGTATGGGGATTAATAGTACAAACGATAAAATCTATTTTAGTTCAGATTATGATTTAAAAGATGGCGGAACTACAGGTCTGTTTTCTTATGATATAAGAAGTAAAAAAATAGAAAAATTATTTAGACATCCGGACGTTGATATTGGAGGTGTTGTTAGAGGTCCAGATGGGGAATTGTTAGGTGTTGCTTATGATGCTGGATATAGAGACTATTATTATATTACAGACGAAGCATCTCAAAAAGAAATACAATTTCATAAATCTATGAGAGCTAGCTTTAAAAATCAAAATTTTAGATTTATTAATTACAATAAGAATAAAGACTTAGCAACACTACAAGTTTATAGTGATAAAAATCCTGGTGATTTTTATATATTTGATAGAAAAAAAAATAAAGCTACATTTTTAGCAAGTTCAATGCCAAGCATTAATCCAAAGGACATGGCATCAGTTGAGCCATTTACATTAGTTGCGAGAGATGGTATGAAAATGTATGGTCAAATGACAATACCACCAGGAAAAGAGTTAAAGAACCTTCCTTTAGTAATACACCCACATGGTGGACCATATGGAGTTAGTGACTCATGGGGTTGGTCTAATCGACCTCAGTTATTAGCCAACAGAGGTTATTTAGTCATTCAGTTAAATTTCCGTGGTTCAGGAGGATATGGAGAGAATTTTGCAAAGGCAGGCGATCACGAATGGGGTAACAAAATGCAAGATGATATAACTGATGCAACTTTATGGGCTATTAATAACAATTATGCTGATAAAGATAGAGTGTGTATACATGGTGTTAGTTATGGTGGTTATGCATCAATGCAAGCTGTAGTAAGAGAGCCTGACCTTTATAAGTGTTCTATTCCTGATGCAGGAGTATATGATATTGATCTTCAGATGAAAAAGGCTGATTCTTTTTATGGTGGGAGAACAAAGCAGAAACATTGGTACTTAGAAAAAATGTTAGGAAAAGATTGGGAAAATCAAATGGATGCAAGGTCGCCGACGTTCCATGTTGATAAAATCAAAGCTAAATTACTATTGGTGCATGGAACAGAAGATGTGAGAGTTCCCATAGAAAATTCTTATGTGCTTGAAAAAAAATTAAAAGAGGCTGGAATCAAATATGAAACAATTTATAAAAAAGATGGACATGGATTCCAAAAAATTGATAACAGGCTTGCCTTATATGAAAAATTATTAAGTTTCCTTGATAAGCATATAGGTCATTAGAATTTAGCCTATGAATAACTATAAGATTAATCCTGAGATAGTACTATTTCAACGAGATGGTGTGTTGTTTAGTAGTAAATTAACGAGCACTGAAAAAATATTCCAAATACAAAATATTGATTTAGTGCTGTTAAATCTGTTGTTGAAATACAGCTCTGAAAAAATAGTTATTAATAAATTTTTAAAAAATAAATATACTAAAATTTTAGTACCAAATATTGATGAGTCAGGCGTAAAAATTCAGATTGAAAATTATATAAACGCAAGTATTTTATTAAAAACAAAAGAACGACAAAAATTTTCAAAAAACGTTAAACTTAAATTAAGAAGTGAAAAATGTGAGAAAATATTAGAAAAAGGAGTTAAATATAGATTAAGCCATAATTTTATATTAGCTCCTAGTAACAAAGGGTTTGTACTATGGTCATCATTGCGAGAAAAAAATTACTATCTTGATATTGAAGAATTATTCGTAATTTTTTCTATATCGAATGGCAAAAATATTAATGAAATAATGCCAGAACTCGGATTTGTTTCAAAAAATGTAATTGAGAATATATTTAAAAACTTAATAGAAAATAAATTAATAATACCGTTACAAGAAACTAAAGAACAAAACGTAATTGAAACAAAACAAGATAAAGCCTATTCTTCAGGAGTTAATAATAAAAAACCAAGTTGGGAATATATTGCTCCAGATAATCGTATTCCAGTATACTTTGTTCCGCACATGGAAAACCATTTGCCATTAGCTCTGGGATTGTTGTTTAGTTCAATAGAGGCTTATGAAGATAGTGATTTATTAAAGCATTTTAATTTAATACCAATTACTTACTTTACACCTGAAATGTTGCTTAATCATGTGTATCGAAAATTTGGAAAAGGCGTGTGGCTATTTTCAAATTATATGTGGTCACTTGAATTGAACTTAGAAATATCAAAACTCGTGAAAAACCACGATAGTGAAAACATAACAATTCATGGAGGCCCAAGTACACCAAACTACGAACAAGCAACTGAATCTTTTCTTAACCAACATCAGTCAATTGATATTGCAGTACATGGTGAAGGTGAAGTGGCAATTTGTGAAATATTGTCGTGTTTTAAAGAAAAACAAGAAAATAGACTGAGTGTAGAAGCTAAATTAAAAGAAGTCACAGGTTTAACTTTTAGAAATCATGATCAATTTGCAAGCAAATACTTAAGGACGGAAGATAGAGTTAGATTGCAAGAGCCTGATTCTATACCATCACCTTATATACAAGGTGTGTTTGACAATTATAAAGGAAGAGTTGATGCTGCAATTATCGAGTCAAATAGAGGCTGCCCTTTTGGTTGTACTTTCTGTGACTGGGGATCGGCAACTAATCAAAAAGTTCGAAAATACGACTTAGAACGAACTAAAGAAGAAATTGAATGGATTGGTAAGAATAAAATACAAATAATTTGGATAGCTGATGCTAATTTTGGAATGTACGATCGTGATATTGAACTATCGGAACATATCGTTAAAATAAAACAAAAATACGGATTCCCAAAAGAAGTTGTAGTGAATTATACAAAAAATACAACTTGGCGACTAGCTGAGATTATTAAGCATTTTTCAAAAGGTAAAATCATTAGTCAGGGTATTATTTCAATACAAACAACAGACAAAACTACGCTTGAAGTCATTAATCGTAAAAATATTAAAACTACAAAATATGATGAGTTGGCAAAAGTTTTCACAGAAATGAAGCTTCCATTATCAACGGACTTAATGATTGGATTGCCAGGGATCACTGTTGAAGCATTTATTAAAGACTTACAAAGGTATATAGATTTAGATGTCTCAGTTAAAGCCTATCCAACACAACTATTACCAAATAGCCCAATGGCACATCCTGATTATTTGAAAAAATATAAAATAAAAACAGGGGCAAATGACTTTATAATATCCTCCTATAGTTTTACAGAAAAAGACTTGGAAGTGATGAAGAAAATTTATAAGTTTTATACTATTGCCGAAGGTTATTCATTGCTAAGGTATATTACCCGGTACATGCAATGGCAATACGAAATAAATGCAATGGAACTTATTACTTTATTGATAAGTAATTTAGAAAATAAACCAAGTAAATATCCTCATGTTAGCTGGGTATTTCAATTTTTCGACATCGAGAAATGTATACCAGGTGGATGGAATATTTTTTACAATGAAATAGAAAAATTTATACTTCAAAATTTTGAGATTAATAGTAAATCTGAACTAAATACAGTGATTAAAGTTAATAAAGCAAGCATGCCAGATGAATCTCTTGAATACCCAGTTAAATATAAATTGGCACATGATTTTGAAAAATATTTTAAAGAAAATGCTGACACTACTGGAAATATTACTAAAAGATTAAATGATTATGAATCATGCGAGTTTTTAGTGAGCGATCCAAATTCTATGGCGACTGTTGACCATAAAAAATTACAATATGATACACATCAATATTTTTGGGAGTTGAATACAAGTATTTCACGAGCGAAGTCAGCTTCGGTATAAGATATGAAATTAATGACTAAAGATAATACGTTATGATTGGACGAATTAAAGGTACCTTAATACAAAAAGACCCGCCAATGATGTTGGTTGATGTCAATGGTGTGGGTTATGAAATTGAAGCACCCGTGCGTGTATTTTTTGAATTGCCTGAAAATGGAGCAGTAGTAACCATCATTACACATATGTTAGTGCGTGAAGATGCGCAAATATTGTATGGGTTTAATAATAATGGGCAACGTGAATTGTTTCGTAAATTATTAAAAGTAAATGGTATTGGTGCCAAATCAGCATTAGCCGTATTATCGACCATGTCTACAGATGAATTTGTGGCTATGATTCAGTCGCAGGACGTTAATGCGATTGTCAAGATACCAGGTGTTGGTAAGAAAACCGCCCAACGTTTAATTATTGAAATGCGGGATAAACTCGGTGATGTTGCTAACGATGATATTTCATTACCAGGAAATAATGCTCAAGCAGCAAACCTTAGTAATATGCCTGCAACAGCACAATCAGAAGCACTAATTGCCTTACAATCTTTAGGGTTTAGACCACAAGAAGTGAATATGTTGATTAAACAAATAGCAAAAGACGGTATGACAGCTGAAGAAATAATACGTCTATGCTTACAACATAAAGGAGCTTCTTAATGGTACATGAAAATGACAGGATTGTTTCTGCAGAATTCGAAGATGATCAAGAAAGCCTAATTGAAGCAAGTATTCGGCCGCAAAACTTGGATCAATATTTAGGTCAAGTTCCAGTAAAGGAACAAATGGCATTGTTTATTGAGGCAACACGTAGACGTTCGGAAGCGCTTGATCATGTTTTGGTATTTGGTCCGCCGGGATTAGGAAAAACAACAATTGCCAACGTTATTGCCAATGAATTGGGTGTTGCTATGCGTCAAACCTCAGGGCCTGTTATAGAAAAAGCAGGTGACTTGGCGGCTCTACTCACCAATTTACAACCCCATGACGTTTTGTTTATTGATGAAATCCATCGTTTGTCGGCGAATGTTGAAGAAATTCTTTATCCTGCAATGGAAGATTTTCAAATTGACATTATGATTGGAGAAGGACCCGCTGCTCGATCTATCAAATTAGATTTACCACCCTTTACATTAATTGGCGCGACAACAAGAGCAGGTTTATTAACATCTCCACTGCGTGATAGGTTTGGTATAGTTCAAAGGTTAGAATTCTATAATGTGGAAGAGTTGACTCAAATTGTTTCACGTTCAGCAAAGATATTAAATATTTCAGCAGATTTAAATGGTTGTATAGAAATCGCTAGAAGAGCAAGAGGCACACCAAGAATTGCCAATAGGCTATTACGCAGGGTTAGAGATTATGCAGAAATAAAAGGTGATGGGATAATCACACAAGAAATAGCCAATAAAGCACTCACCATGCTTCAAGTAGATAATAACGGCTTAGATGAAATGGACAGAAGATTGCTAAAAACGTTAGTTGAACAGTTTGATGGTGGACCTGTGGGGATTAATTCTTTGGCGGCAGCATTAAGTGAAGAGCGTGGAACATTAGAAGATGTAGTCGAACCTTATCTCATTCAACAAGGATATGTTATGCGCACTTCAAGAGGACGACAGGCAACAAAGAAAACGTGGCAATGGTTAGGACTAAGTCCTCAAAAGACAATAATTACTGACATGTTCGACAGTTAAAAATTAAGTGTGAGTTTTTACAATTAGTAATTAATAGGGTTTATGTATTTTAAAGATTAAAGATTTTTTAACGGTAGGCCACTCTTCTTTTGTAATGGAGAAGACGACAGTATCTCTATATGTGCCATCATCATCTAATAAATGATTTCTTAATATGCCATCTTGTTTGGCTCCCAAACGAGCAATTGCAGCACGTGAGCCAATGTTGTGCCAGTTAGTACGAAATTCTACTGCGATACAGTTAAGTGATTCAAAAGCATGTTGAAGCAATATGAATTTACATTCTGTGTTAATCCCTGTTCTTTGAGTAGATTTTGCGTACCAGGTATAACCAATTTCTAAACGATTATTGTTAATTGCACTGCAAAAACGAGTAGAGCCAATTATTTTATTAGTTGACTTATTGATAATAGCAAAAGCATGTGCTCTATCAGCAATATTTTCAGTAAGCGCAAAATTTATATAATCATCAACAGATTTATTATTAGGAATAGATGTATACCATAAATTCCATAATTCACCGTCTGAAGCCGCATCAACTAATTCAGAACGGTGTTGTTTAGAAAGAGGGATAAGTTTAACTAATTTTCCTTCTAAATAAATATCCTTTAACCATTTGTTCATGCTTTATAAAATTGTATGAATGTAAAGTTAATTAATTATTCTTCTAATAGATGTAATTTATCAACTACAGCTTCCCAGTCTTCTGCATCGTCTGGGGCATCAATCATGCTAGTGATAACAGGCCATTTGGCAGAAAGGTCTTCATTGATTTTAATAAATTTCTCTTGGCCTTCTGGCAGATCATCTTCTGGATAGATAGCTTCGATAGGACATTCTGGTTCACACAATGTGCAATCGATACATTCTTCTGGGTCAATGACTAAAAAGTTTGGCCCCACATGAAAGCAATCTACCGGACACACTTCTACACAATCCGTATATTTACATTTAATACAGGCTTCAGTTACCACAAATGTCATTTAATTCTCCAATTCTACTTAAGAAATGTTAAACTTGCGTTAAAAATAAGGCAACCTAACATTTAATTTATTACAGCGCGCTATTATCGCTTGATATTAGCTAATCGTAAAGTAATTAAAGAAATGAGATTAAACAAAAATTGACTAATATCACACTTCAAACTTATAACCAGTCACAACACGGCATAAGTACAGATGAAATTTCCCCTTCTGCAAAAGTCATCATAACAAAGCTTATAGAACATGGTTTTCAAGCCTATATTGTAGGTGGCGCAGTTAGGGATTTGATATTGGGCAAACACCCAAAAGATTTTGATATCGCAACAAATGCAACTCCTGAACAAATTAAAGATGTTTTTCAAAAATATTGTCGATTAATTGGCAGAAGATTTAGATTAGCTCATGTTTATCACAATCGAGAAATGTATGAAGTGGCAACATTCAGAGGGTCTGAAAAAGAAGGTGAAAGGGTGCTAAAGCAAGGACAAATTATTAAAGATAATGTCTTTGGCACCATAGATCAGGATGCAATCCGCCGTGACTTTACTTGTAATGCGTTATACTTCGATGTGGAGAATGCCAATATTCTCGATTTTTGTGATGGCTATAAAGATATAAAGAACAATAAATTAAAGTTTATCGGTGAAGACAATTCAAGAATTATTGAAGACCCTGTCAGGATGATTCGAGCTATACGATTTCAGGCAAAACTTGGATTGTTAATATCTGACAAGACAAAGAAAGCCATGATAAAACAAAATAAAACATTGGCTAAAGTTTCGATGGCTAGATTGTTTGATGAATTGGTTAAATTATTTCATTGTGGCAATGCTTCTGAAAGTTATTTGTTGATGAACGAAATGTTGTTATTTCAATTGATTTTTCCACAAGCCAGTAAATCTATAGCTAAAAACCTACAAAATAGCACATTTGTACACAATGCTTTACAGAGTACAGATAACCGAATTAGCGCCAATAAAAGCGTCACACCGATTTTTTTATTTTCATGTTTCCTATGGTCATATTCTACAGATAGAACAGCCTTTCATCAATCAAAAGGCATGAGTGAATATGATGCCATTAATAAAGCCGCAAATGATGTATTTGTGACTATTCGAAAGACGTTAGCTATTCCAAGAATTATCCAAATTGCCATCAGGAATATTTGGTTGTTACAATACAGGTTCAAAACTATCAGAGGAAAGAAGGTTTTCTTTACATTGGATCATCCGCGCTTTAGAGCAGCCTACGACTTTTTATTATTACGTAGAGAAGAAAGTGAAGCACTAGAGTCGCTGGCTATTTGGTGGACTGATATTCAAACGCTTTCAAAGACAAAACAAAAAGAATTAATATTTCAAAAAAAAAAGCGTTATCAAAAAAAGTAAAGATAAGCTACATAGGACTGGGGAGTAATATTGGAAATGCTAAACAAAATATATTATTAGCCATCGAAAAAATCTCAGAGATACAAAATGTTAAAGTCCAAAAAGTAGCGAGTGGTTATATAACAAAAGCCTGGGGACTTACTAATCAAAAGGACTTTGTTAATACGGTTATAAAAATTGAGACCAATTTAAATCCACAAATTCTTTTAGTAGAATTTCAAAAAATAGAAAAGGAACTAGGAAGAGTAAGAAAGGAAAAATGGGGACCAAGGATAATTGACATTGATATATTACTTTGTGGAAATTTAATTGTTAAGCAAGAAAAATTAACAATTCCACATCCATATATCAAGCAAAGGAGTTTTGTCTATATCCCATTATTGGAACTTAATTCTGTTATCAACATCCCAAAAGAAGGAAAACTTTGTGAATTAGTTGATAATAAAAAAGGGGAAAGTGAGATAGTGCGCATATTTAAGTGGCAAAAAAACAACATAAATAATTAAAAGTATTATTTTTACGACATTTTTAGTGAAAAAAGAAACAAAAGTTGCATAAATGTCAACTCGTTGTTATTATGCATACAAGTTTTAAAGAAGGTTACTTTCATTCCCAGCTTTAAAACATATACAGGGCAAATTAACAAAATAATAGCATTACTTAAACCCGTCCAGGATTGGATGGGTTTTTTTTTGTCTAATGAATTAGCAGGACTTCTGGCTATATATAATTGACCTCTTATAAATGATTGCATACAATGTTCAATCCTAGCCAAATATCTATATAATTAATCAAAACAGAATGAATCAAAAATATTCTAATCAGTGGGACCAGCTTAAAACAAAGGCAAAAGATAAGTCTCTAAAAGATTTAAAATTATTGTTTAAAGGTGATGACAACCGTTTTGAGAAATTTTCGCATGAGATTGGAGATATCTTTGTAGATTTTTCCAAGAATTGGATAACATCAGATATATTGGATGAGCTTATAGAGCTATCTAACCAGGCAGGCCTTCAAGACAAAATCCAATCATTGTTTTCGGGCGATGTCATAAACATAACTGAAAACAAACCCGCAACACATACAGCCCAAAGAAAAACCAATACGACCGAACAATTAAAGTCCGATAGACAAAAAATGTACGCCATTGCCGATAATTTTACTTCGGGTCGATGGACATCAGGGTTTAATAAAAAAATTAATGCAGTGGTTAATATTGGGATTGGTGGTTCATATTTAGGCCCAAAACTTGCTGTGCAGGGATTAACCGAACTACAAACAAACAATGATATAAAAGTCTATTTTTATCCCAGTGTTGACGAGGTAGCTTTAACAAGTTTATTACAATCTGTAGATATAGAAAAAACCTTATTTTGTATCAGTTCAAAAAGCTTAGGGACGATTGAAACGGTTAAGAATACACAAACAATTATTGATTTGTTAAACAAAGTCCCTGGTTATAACCCAGATGAAGACAAACAATCGTTTGTAGTGGCGACAGCAAATATAGAAAAAGTTTCAGAACTGGATATTCCCAAATCACACGTAATGCCGTTTGATTCGGCTACAGGTGGTAGGTTTTCAGTGTGGTCATCAATTGGGTTCCCCGTATTAATGGCGATTGGCCAAAACCGTTTTGAACAATTTTTAACTGGAGCTGAAAAAGTTGACGAGCATTTTTTAAATACAGAACCATCGAAGAATATTCCTGTGTTAATGGCATTGATATCGATATGGTACAGAAACTTCATGCATTTACATGCTTATGCTGTGATACCTTATGATGTGAGATTACGCAATTTACCGGCGTGGTTACAACAATTAATGATGGAAAGTAATGGTAAAATGCATGACATCAAAGGCCGTCATCTTCAGCACTCAAGCTCACCTTGGGTATTTGGTGATCATGGTTTACTTTCGCAACATGCTTTTTTTCAAGCGTTTCACCAAGGAAATGATGTATTGCCGATAGATTTTATTGGTGTTCTTGATAAAGCAGAAGCTTCTAATGATTCATCACAAAATTATTTATTAATAAATATGTTGGCACAATCCTCTGCTTTGATGAATGGTAGCAAGGATGCAAATGCACAAAATCATTGTCCTGGAAATCGACCCAGTACTACATTTTTATTAAAAGAAGTGACAGCCAGTTCCTTAGGGCAACTGTTAGCACTATATGAACACATGATATTTGTACAATCAGCGATATGGAACATCAATTGTTTTGATCAACCTGGTGTGGAGCTAGGAAAAAATATCGCCAGAAATATCGTCGATCACATGCACAACGATAGTTTAAAAGACATGCATTTAGATCAATCTACGCAACAATTACTTTCAAGAGTTTTACATGATGATTAAAAAAATAAAAGAATGTATTGAATCCACCAAGAATGTCATTACAGGTTTAGATTATGCTTCACAAGTGGAAGTCAAAGAAGATTCTGGAATAAAAGTCAAACTACGGTTTCCTTTCGAAGGTTTTGAAGAAGAAGTCAAAAATTCAGTTAAAGACTGTATGGATAATCAAGATTTTGAAGTTGAATCAATTATTAGATCACATAAAACCAAGGAAGGCATCGAGCCGATTAAAGGTGTTAAAAATATAATTGCTGTGGCATCAGGTAAAGGCGGTGTAGGTAAATCTACAGTAACTGTCATGTTGGCCAAATCACTACAAAAACTAGGCGCTAGTGTGGCTGTTTTGGATGCTGATATCTATGGCCCGAGTATGCCAAGAATGTTAGGCGACTATGGCAAACCAGGTTCACCTGATAATAAAAGTTTTACGCCTGTCAATGCCAATGGTATTCAGAGTATGTCATTAGGTTATATGATAGATGAAGAGTCGCCAGCCATATGGCGTGCCTCTATGATTACAAAAGCATTAATGCAAATGGTAGAAGAAACCCGCTGGAAAGATGTGGATTACTTGTTGATAGATTTGCCTCCAGGAACGGGCGATATTCAGTTAACTATGATTCAAAAAATTCCAGTTACAGCGACTTTAGTTGTAACGACACCACAAGATATTTCAATGATAGATGCACAAAAAGCTTTTGCTATGTTTGAAAAAGTCGAAATCCCTGTACTTGGTGTGATTGAAAACATGAGTGTTTTTCAGTGTCCAAATTGCCAACATGAGTCACATATCTTTGGCGCTGGAGCAGCAAATAAAATGCTTAAGAAATTTGATACGCACCTGTTAGGACAATTACCTTTAAACATAAATATTAGACAAAATATGGATGAAGGCAGTCCAGAAAATGTATGGGGCGTAGACTCTGAAATAGCTGAAAAAGGCATGAAAATCGCATTGAAAACTGTACAGTTATTAGCAAAATTACCTGTTAATTTGAATATTAATAAACCAGAATTAAAATTACACAATTTATAAGGAACACATCATATGAGTATTAAGCCAGATAAATGGATTCGCCGTATGTCATTGGATCACGGAATGATAACCCCTTTTGAAGAGGGTCAAGTAACCTCAGATGATAAGACAAAACGAATTTCATATGGTACATCAAGCTATGGTTATGATGTACGATGCGCGGATGAATTTAAAATTTTCACTAATATTAATTCATCAATAGTTGATCCAAAAAATTTCGACCCAAACAGTTTTGTTGATGTAAAATCTGACGTATGTATTATTCCTCCTAATTCTTTTGCTTTAGCAAGAACGGTTGAATATTTGAAAATTCCACGCAATGTATTAACTATTTGTTTAGGCAAATCAACTTATGCGCGTTGTGGAATTATTGTTAATGTCACTCCGCTGGAACCTGAATGGGAAGGCCACGTAACACTAGAATTTTCCAATACTACACCATTGCCAGCTAAGATATATGCCAATGAAGGTGTCGCTCAATTTTTATTCTTTGAATCAGATGAAGAATGTGCGGTTTCTTACAAAGACAAAAAAGGCAAATACCAAGGTCAACAAGGTGTGACGTTGCCAAGGATGAAGTAATAAAATTTCAAAACTTACATAATCTATCAATATAAAATAGTTATCTAGGTGTTAAATTTTTGATATTTATTGCACTATTATCAAGTTGTTAGAGTATTCTCGAATTATGTATCTATTTCCACACAATGAAAAATGGAAATCTGAGTTCGAAAATGTGAAAGATTCAATAATTTCTACTTACAAAGGTGAGATTGAAATTTTTCATATTGGTTCAACTGCAATAAAAGGATTATATGCAAAAGACTGCATAGATCTGTTAGGAGTTGTAAAAGACATTTCAAATGTTTCAACTTTAAAACAAAGTATCGTTAACCTTGGTTTTATTTATAGAGGTGAGAATGGCATTACTGGAAGAGAATACTTTTCTAAAAAGCAAAGAAAAGTTCATTTTCATGTTTTTCAATCGGGTGATATAAATGTGGAAAAATACTTAAATTTCGTTAAGGTAATGAAAAATAACGTAGTGTTAATTACTGAGTTAAATCAGATGAAACATAGCTTGCACGCAAAGTACCCTAACGATAAAGAGTCTTACCAAAATGAAAAAGAGTTCTTTTATAATCGTATAAATAAAGTGCTTTAACAAGTTTCTTAAACGGACACAAACAGCTGGCTGTTCTCGTTCCTCGCTATTATAGCCAGCAACCTGTAGCCGCTTAGCAAAGCGTTGTGGTGAACTTCAGATAAACAGAGTTATCAGTGAACAAAATAAAAAATAAGCAACAGTATATTGAGGAGTCTTTTAAAGATATTATTCTAAAAGATTTAGATGTATCAGGTACAGAATTTGATGAATGTACGTTTAGTGATTGTGGTTTTTCATTGGCTACCTTTACACATTGTAAGTTTCTTAATTGTACCTTTAATCGTTGCAATTTGAGTAATGCAAAAATTCCAGACTCACATTTTTTTGAAGTAGATTTTAACGATTGTAAGTTGCTTGGTGTAGATTGGACTAAGGCGAATTGGTCATTTTTTAACTTGTGTTCAGAACTCAAATTTAGTCGATGTATTCTTAATGATTCATCATTTTTTGGTTTGTCATTAAATGAATTGAAACTTGATGATTGTCAGTTGCGTGAGGTTGATTTTAGAGAAGGTGACTTTTCAAATTCACTAATGACGCATTGTGATTTTACAAATAGTTTGTTTATGCGAACCAATTTGGCCAGTGTGGATTTTACAGAGTCTAATAATTTTAATATTAATGTATTAGAGAATAGCCTATCAAAAGCAAAGTTCTCAAAATATGAAGCCTTATCCTTATTAGATGGTTTAGGTATTGAGTTGGTTGATTAGGGTTAAATAAATAATGAATGATTTGAAAACTATTGGATACAGTGATTGGTTTAAAGACCGAGAGAATGATAAGCACAGTGCTGTTCATGGAATTGCTCGAATAGTCACTGTGAATAAAGACAGCTTTATCGTGACAAAAGGCGACAAAGAAATATTCGCAGAGTTATCGGGGAATCTTTTATATGGATCTGAGTCTGCCTGTGATCT
>Ga0209345_10000932_pt1 | contig 37471 bp, 36 predicted proteins | sample Cruoilmetagenom7_FD_187294 | JGI IMG/M metagenome (GOLD analysis project Ga0209345, IMG submission 187294) | Oil polluted marine microbial communities from Coal Oil Point, Santa Barbara, California, USA - Sample 7 (SPAdes) (version 2) | ecosystem: Environmental > Aquatic > Marine > Oil seeps ...
AGTGGCAATTGTATTAACTACAATTACCACTGTTGCAGGTCTAGCTCCTTTATTATTAGAAAAAAGTAGACAAGCGCAATTTTTACAACCTATGGCAATTTCAATTTCTTACGGAATATTAATTGCAACCGTGTTAACATTAGTTATGTTGCCTTTATTTTTATCTGTTTCAAATTCAGTAAAGGTATTTTTGAAATGGATGATTACTGGTGAAAAAGTAACGAAAGAAGAAGTTGAAAGAGCAATAATTGAACTAAAAAGTGAAGGTAATGAAAAATAAATATAAAATTTTAGCACTACTCCTATTGTTCTCTTCTATAGGTTTTGCACAAAATACGTTAACAAAAAACGATGCAGCTTCTTTAGCGTTGGAACAAAATTATGGAATTAAATTAGCCAAAAATTTTGTTGAAATAGCTAAAAATAACGCAAGTGTTTATAATAGTGGTTATTTACCAAGAATTTCTGCAAGTGCAGGTGCTGGTTATAGTAACGATAGCTCAGAAAATACCTCTCAAGATGGTAGTGTTTTAGAAAAAAACAATGCCGAATCTAAAAGTATGAATGCTTCTATTGGGTTAAGTTATACTTTATTTGATGGACAAGGAAGATCTTATAACTACAAAAAGTTAAAAGAAAATTACAACCTTTCGGAATTAGAGGCACAGGCAGTAATTGAAAACTCCCTGCTTCAAGTATTTTCTATGTATTACGAAGTTGCACGACTCACAGAAAACACCAATATCCTTAATGAGTCACTTATTGTTTCTAATAACAGGTTAAAAAGAGCAGAATATAGTTTTGAATATGGTCAAAATACAAAGCTACAAGTATTAAATGCAGAAGTAGATGTAAATAACGATAGTATTCGTTTACTAAATTCAGAACGATTGCTTACCAATGCTAAAAGAAATTTAAATTTATTAATTGGTCGTGATGTAAATATTGATTTTGAAGTTGAGACCAATATTAGTTTTAATTCAATTTATGAGTATAATACCTTACTTTCATTAGCGAAAGAACGGAATATAGAAATTCAAAAAGCTCAAAAAAACATTGAATTAAGCGACTTTGATATAAAGATTAATAAATCTAATTATCTGCCAAGTTTAAGTTTTAACAGTTCGTACGGTTTTAATAAATCAGATAATGATGCTTCATTTACGTATGCTGAACAACTTTCAAAAGGATTAAATGCAGGTTTAAGTTTAAATTGGGATATTTTTGATGGAGGCTCTACTAAAACTCGAGTTCAAAATGCTAGAATAAATGCTGAAAACAGTAAAATTCAGCAAGAGCAAATTTCGTTAGAATTAGAACGCGATATTGCAAATGCGTTGGAAACTTATAACAATGCCATATTTATTTTAAATTCTGAAACTAAAAATGTTGAAACAAATCAACGAAATTTTGAAAGAACCGAAGAACAATTTAAACTTGCCCAAGTAAACTCAATAGAATTTAGACAAGCACAAATAAATTTACTTAATGCAAAATCTAGTTTAAGTACAGCCAAATATGCTGCAAAAAATGCCGAATTGAGTCTATTACAACTTTCTGGGGATTTATTAAATATTGAATTCTAATTAAAATTTAACTTATATTTTAAAGAGGTAATGAAAATTACCTCTTTTTTTTATATAATATTCAAAGTAACAATAATTACATTGTAAAAATAACACCAAATTCAATGACAAAAATCATCTTAATACTTGTACTAAATATCTAAATTTGTGCCAACAAAAACTAAAGATTAACATAAAAATAAATACGATGGAGACGTTACAAGATGTCAAGACTAGAGTGTACAAATTCGGAAATAAAACAGCCGATGGTAATAGTACAATGAAAAACTTATTAGGTGGTAAAGGAGCAAATTTAGCCGAAATGGGCTTAATTGGAATTCCTGTTCCTCCTGGATTCACAATAACTACAGAAGTTTGTACAGAGTACAATGAGCTAGGACAAGATGCAGTTGTAGCAATGATTACAAAAGAAGTTGAAGATGCAATTTTAAACATAGAAAGCATAATGGGTTCCAAATTTGGAGATAAAGAAAACCCATTATTAGTTTCAGTTCGTTCAGGAGCAAGAGTTTCTATGCCAGGAATGATGGATACCGTTTTAAACTTGGGTTTAAACGATGAAGTTGTTATTGGTTTAGCTAACAAGTCTGGAAATGAGCGTTTTGCTTGGGATTCATACAGAAGATTTATTCAAATGTATGGTGACGTAGTTTTAGGTATGAAACCAGAATCAAAAGAAGATATCGATCCTTTTGAAGAAATTATGGAAGCTTTAAAACACAAGCGTAACATTGAATTAGATACTGATTTTACTATTCAAGATTTAAAAGATTTAGTATACGATTTTAAAGATGCTGTTAAGAAACGTACTGGACAAAATTTTCCAACAAACCCATGGGATCAACTTTGGGGAGCCGTTGTAGCTGTATTTAATAGCTGGAATGGAGATAGAGCTGTTTACTATAGAAATATGAATGGTTATCCGAGTGAATGGGGAACTGCAGTAAATGTACAAGCAATGGTTTATGGTAATATGGGTAATAACTCTGGTACTGGTGTTTGTTTTACTCGTGATGCTGGAACAGGTGAAAACCTTTTTAACGGTGAATATTTAATTGATGCGCAAGGTGAAGATGTAGTTGCAGGAACAAGAACTCCACAACAAATTACCAAAATTGGTTCATTACGTTGGGCTAAATTAGCTAAAGTAGAAGAAGCTGAAAGAGCAGAATTATATCCTTCATTAGAAGAGTTAATGCCAGAAATTTACAACGAATTAAATGAGTATCAAGAAAAATTAGAATTGCATTACCGCGATATGCAAGATATGGAGTTTACCATGCAAGATGGTAAACTTTGGATTTTGCAAACTCGTAATGGAAAGCGTACAGGTGCTGCAATGGTAAAAATTGCCATGGATTCATTAAAAGAAGGTTTGCTAAATGAAGAAGAAGCTTTATTACAAATTGAACCTAATAAATTAGATGAATTATTACACCCTGTTTTTGATCCAAAAGCATTAAAAAGAGCGAATGTAATTGCGCAAGGTTTGCCTGCATCTCCTGGAGCTGCAACTGGTAAAATTGTTTTCTTTGCTGATGAAGCTGCAAAATACAAAAACAGTATTTTAGTTCGTATAGAAACTTCACCTGAAGATCTCGAAGGAATGAACATTGCTAAAGGTATTTTAACTGCACGTGGTGGTATGACTTCTCACGCAGCTGTTGTTGCTCGTGGAATGGGTAAATGTTGTGTATCTGGTGCTGGAGCCTTAAAAATAAATTACAAAAATAGAACTTTAACCGTTGATGGTGTTGAGTATCATGAAGGTGATTGGATTTCTTTAAACGGTTCCACTGGTAATATTATAAGTGGAAAGGTTGCAACTATTGAACCTGAATTAAGTGGTGAATTTGCTGAGATAATGGAATTATCAAACAAATTTGCAACAATGAAGGTAAGAACCAATGCAGATTCTCCTAAAGATGCAAAAGTAGCACGTAGTTTTGGTGCGCAAGGTATTGGATTAACAAGAACCGAACATATGTTTTTTGAAGTAGATCGTATTAAAGCTATGCGTGAAATGATTTTATCTGACACTGTGAAAGGAAGAAAAGAAGCTTTAGACCATTTATTACCAATGCAACGTGAAGATTTTGAAGGAATTTTTGAAGCAATGGCTGGTTTACCTGTAACTGTTCGTTTATTAGATCCACCTTTACACGAATTTGTACCACACGTTTTAGCAACTCAAAAAGAATTAGCCGCAGAAATGCACATTTCTTTAGAAGCAGTAAAAAGTAAAATTGCTGAGTTAGAAGAATTTAATCCAATGTTAGGTCATAGAGGTTGTAGATTAGGAATTACATATCCTGAAATTACTGAAATGCAAGCAAGAGCAATTATTGAAGCGGCATTAAACTTAAAAGAAAAAGGTATTGAAGCGAAACCAGAAATTATGGTTCCTTTAATTGGTACTATTCAAGAATTTGAAAGTCAAGAAGCTATTATTAGAGCTACTGCAGACAAAGTATTTGAAGAAAGAAATGATTCAGTGGAGTATTTAGTAGGTACTATGATTGAAATTCCTCGTGCAGCTTTAACTGCTGATTTGATTGCTAAAAAAGCAGAGTTCTTCTCTTTTGGAACAAATGATTTAACGCAAATGGCTTTTGGATATTCTCGTGATGATGCTGGTAAATTCTTACCAATTTATATTGAAAAAGGAATATTAAAAGTTGATCCATTTGAAGTATTAGATCAAGAAGGTGTTGGACAATTAGTACAAATGGGTACTGAAAAAGGTAGAAGTACTAAAAAAGATTTAAAAGTAGGAATTTGTGGTGAACACGGTGGAGAACCAAGTTCAGTAGAATTCTGTTATAAAACAGGTATGAATTATGTAAGTTGCTCTCCTTATAGAGTGCCAATTGCACGTATTGCCTCTGCGCAAGCTGCAATTAAAAGCAAAGCGTAATCGTATTTTTTTAGTTAGTAGTTTAAATCCCATCTTTATTAAGGTGGGATTTTTTTATATTTGGATTTGAACTATCTTCGTACTATGATAAAAATTGTACTTATTGGAGGAGGAAATGTAGCATCTCATTTAGCAAATCAATTTATTGATTCAAAAGATGTTCAATTAGTTCAAATTTACAATAGAAACATTCTTAAAATTGAAAAATTTAAGTCCGTTACCAAAATTACAAATGACATTCAAAAACTAGAAAAAGCAGATATTTATATCATTGCAATTTCAGATAATGCGATTTCATATTTTTCGAAAAATTTAAATTTAAAGGATAAATTAGTAGTGCATACTTCAGGTGCATTGAATTTAAACTGTTTAAAATCTGACTCAAAAAAAGGTGTTTTCTACCCGCTTCAATCTTTTTCAAAAAATATAAAAATTGATTTTTCTAAAGTACCTATATGTATTGAAGCTAAAAATGAAAAGGATTATAAATTGTTAGAAAAACTTGCAAAATCATTGAAAAGTCCTGTTTACAATGTTAGTTCAGAAAAAAGAGAAAAATTGCATGTTGCAGCAGTATTTGTAAATAATTTCACAAATCATTTATATCATTTAGGTGAAGAAATCTGTAATTCAGAGAAGTTACCTTTTGACATTTTAAAACCATTAATAAAAGAGACTTCAAACAAGATTAAAAATATAAGTCCAAAAGATACGCAAACTGGTCCTGCAAGAAGAAATGACACAAATACAATTAAAAAACATTTAAATTTACTAACCAAAAACCAGCAAGAAATTTATACATTGCTGAGCAATTCTATTACCAAAATGTATGGAGAAAAATTATAAAGAAATTTTACCTGATATTACCACATTTATTTTTGATGTTGATGGTGTTCTAACCAATGGAATCGTGCATATTTCAACTACGGGTGAATTAACGAGACAAATGAATATCAAAGACGGTTATGCGTTAAAAACGGCAATTGATCAAGGATACAATGTTTGTGTTATTTCAGGAGGCACTAATGAAGGAGTTCGTAAAAGACTGAGTGCTTTAGGACTAAAAGATATTTATTTAGGAGCTCATAATAAACTTATTCAGTTTAATGAGTATTTGAAAACACATGATATTAAAGCTAATAATGTGTTATATATGGGAGATGACATTCCTGATTATCCAGTAATGAAAATAGTAGGGTTGGCGGCATCGCCAAAAGATGCAGCTCCAGAAATTAGAGATATTTCAAATTACATTTCACAAAAAAAAGGTGGTTTTGGATGTGTTCGTGATGTGATTGAGCAAGTTTTAAAAGTTCAAGGAAAATGGGATGGACAGTTTAACGCTAAATATGATTAGTTATTTTCATTAAAAATCTTATTTAAGAGTTTTATAAAATCCATCACTTTATGTTTATGAAAAATTAAACAAATGGTATAATATTTGAAGCTATCATAAAAATTTCCTTTTTAATAAAAAGAATTTTGTTATGATGCATATTTTTAATTCTTACTGTTTTAGATTACTATGTTTCAATAAACAAATTCTATTATTATCTTTTTTAATTTTAAATTTAACAATCGCTTCTAGTCAACAAAAAGACACTCTTCTAATTTGGGATACTAATTATTTATTAACTTGGGATGATTTTATGGGTAAAGAGATAAATAATACAAATAACCCAGATGCTCTTTCCTATTTAGAATTACCTTTATTAATTAGTTATGATTCTAATAAAAAGCCTATTTACACTGTTGTAGCACTCTTTAATAGATATAAATCATTCACTTCTAAATTTCATTATTCTTTACTCGACCATGAGCAGCAACACTTTAATATTTTAGAAATATTTGCAAGAAAAATTAGAAAATCAGTTGATGCTTTAAACAAAGTTGAAAATACAACTCCTCAAGATATTTTTAATTTATATTATGAATACCAAGATAGCATAACTAATCATCAGCATAGATACGATGTACAAACCGATTATTCTAGAAATTGGAGAAAACAAAAAATTTGGAATTTGATAATTAAAAACAAACTTCAAGAACTAGAAAATTACAGTGTTAAAAATTATTACAATTTAAACAATTAGTTTTTATCCTTTAATAAAGGAACAAATTTAAAAGCGCCCAACTCATGTTTTTCAAAATCGGAATTGCTTTTTCTAATATATAAAGTCATTACTTGATTTTCATTCCCTACAGGAATTACCAGCTTACCTCCTACTTTTAGTTGAGCCAATAACTCCTTTGGTACAAAAGGAGCTCCTGCGGTAACAATTATTCCATCAAAAGGTGCATCTTCTTTCAATCCTTTGTAACCATCACCAAAAACTATTTTTTTAGGGCTATATCCAATTTTAGGCAAAAATAATTTTGTTTTTCTGAATAACTCTTTCTGCCGCTCTATGGTATAAACCTTTGCTCCTAATTCAATTAAAACTGCGGTTTGATACCCTGAACCTGTTCCAATCTCTAAAATTTTGTCGCCATTTTTAATTTCTAAAAGTTCAGTCTGAAACGCAACTGTATAAGGCTGAGAAATAGTTTGTTCAGCAGCAATTGGAAAAGCTTTATCTTGATATGCAAAATCGGCAAAACTAGAATCCATAAACAAATGTCTTGGTATTTTCGCTATCGCATTTAACACTGCTTCCGATTTAATGCCTTTTTCAGTAATAATACTTACTAATTGATTTCTAAGCCCTTGATGTTTATGAGTATCCTTCACCTAATAAATAAAATTTGCGTTGCTAAAAGTAGGAATAAATGATTAAAGATTCTTACTTTTGTTTGTCTAAAAATAAACATTTTTAACATGCTAAAAGCTGGAGTTTTAGGTGCTGGTCATCTTGGAAAAATACATTTGAAATTATTAAATCAATCGGAAAAATACAATTTAGTTGGCTTTTATGATCCAATAAAAGAAAATGCGCTAAAGGTTGAAAAAGAATTTGGTTATAAATCTTTCAATACCATAGAAGAATTAATTAATGCTGTGGACGTTGTTGACATTGTAACTCCAACATTATCTCATTTTGATTGTGCAAAAGAAAGTATAGAAAAAGGAAAGCACGTTTTTATTGAAAAACCAATTACTAAAACCGTTAAAGAAGCTGAGGAATTAATTGCCTTAACTAAAAAATTCAACGTAAAAGGTCAAGTTGGTCATGTAGAGCGCTTTAACCCTGCTTTCACTGCTGTAAAAGATTCAATTAAAACACCTATGTTTATTGAATCTCATAGATTGGCCGAATTTAACCCAAGAGGAACTGATGTGCCTGTAGTGTTAGATTTAATGATTCATGATATTGATGTTATTTTATCTGTTGTAAATTCACCTGTAAAAGAAGTTCATGCAAGTGGTGTTTCGGTAATTAGTGACACTCCTGATATAGCAAATGCTAGAATTGAGTTTGAAAACGGCTGTGTAGCAAATTTAACAGCTAGCAGAATTTCATTAAAAAATATGCGTAAATCTCGATTTTTTCAACGCGATGCTTATATCGCAGTTGATTTCTTTGAAAAAGCTACAGAAGTAGTTAAAATGAAAGATGCACCAGAAACACCTGGAGATTTTGATATGATTTTACAGAACGCTGAAGGTGTTAAAAAGCAAATCTATTTTGAAAATCCAACTGTTGAAGCTAATAATGCTATTTTAGATGAATTAGAAACTTTTGCTGATGCCATTAACAATAACACAACACCGATTGTAACTTTAGAGCAAGGAACTGAAGCTTTAAAAGTTGCACATATGATTATAAACGATTTTTAGTATGACTATTTATCAAGTTGATGCTTTTAACAACGAAGTATTTAAAGGGAATCCTGCTGCAGTAATTCCATTAGATAGCTGGATTTCAGAAGAATTAATGCAAAATATTGCAGAAGAAAATAACCTTTCGGAAACAGTCTTCTTTGTGAAAAAGAAAAATCATTTCGAAATTAAATGGTTTACACCAACTTGTGAAGTTGATTTATGTGGTCATGCAACGCTTGCAGCTTCACATATAATTTTTACAGAATTGAATTATGAAGAAGACGAATTAAAATTTAATTCAAAAAGTGGCATTTTAACGGTGATAAAAGTAAATGATTGGTACACGCTAAATTTCCCTTCAGAAAATATAATAGCAATTAATCAACATTTAGATTTTTTACAAAAAGCCTTAAATACTCCTGTTTTAGAAATTTATGAAGGTAAATGGAAATTAGTTGCAGTTGTTGAAAGTGAAGAAACTTTAATAAAACTAGAACCAAATTTTAGCTTATTAAGTGAATTAAAATGGGATGGAATTATTGTTACAGCGAAAGGAAACAAAGTTGATTTTGTATCTCGATTTTTCGCTCCAAAATTGGGTATAAATGAAGATCCTGTAACGGGTTCGGCTCACACAATTCTAATTCCTTATTGGGCGAAAAAACTTGGAAAAAATAATTTAAATGCACTTCAAATTTCAAAAAGAATGGGCGTTTTAAAATGTACTTATTTACAAGATAGGGTTGAAATGAGCGGACAAGCAATTACGTATTTAAAAGGACAACTAACTATAAAAATATAAAAAATGAAAAATATAGCAGTTATTGGTGCTGGAACAATGGGTAATGGTATTGCGCATGTATTTGCACAAAGTAATTATAAGGTAAATTTAATCGATATTTCGCAAGATGCACTTGATAAAGGATTAACAACTATTGTTAAAAACTTAGACAGATTAATTTCAAAAGACCGGATTACTGAAGAAATAAAAAATCAGACAATTAAAAATATTACAACATTTGTTTCCATTGCTGAAGGTGTAAAAAATGTTGATTTAATTATTGAAGCTGCCACTGAAAATGAAGTTTTAAAAATAAAGATATTTAAGCAACTTGACCAAGAAGCTCCTGAGAATGCGATTTTAGCAACTAATACTTCTTCAATTTCGATAACAAAAATTGCTTCGGTAACAAACAGACAAGATAAAGTTATTGGAATGCACTTTATGAATCCAGTTCCTATAATGAAATTGGTTGAAATTATAAGAGGTTATAATACTTCGGATGAGGTTACCAATACAATTATGAAATTATCGGAAGATTTAAGAAAAGTTCCTGTTGAAGTAAATGACTACCCTGGTTTTGTTGCTAACAGAATTTTAATGCCAATGCTTAATGAAGCTATAGAAACACTTTATAACGGTGTTGCTGGTGTTTATGAAATCGATACTGTTATGAAATTAGGAATGGCGCACCCAATGGGACCTTTACAATTAGCCGATTTTATAGGATTAGATGTTTGTTTGTCCATATTAAATGTTATGTACGATGGATTTAAAAATCCTAAATATGCTCCTTGCCCGTTATTAGTAAATATGGTGCAAGCTGGTAAACTCGGTATTAAATCAGGTGAAGGTTTTTATGATTATTCAGAATCGAGAAAAGCAGAAAAATTAGCTAAACAGTTTCTAAAATAATTTTAGATTCTTCACTTCAACTCCGTTCAGTGACCAATGAACTTTTGAGCATTTTAACTAAAAAACCTTTCCATTTCTGGAAAGGTTTTTTTAACTATTGTAAGTATTTCAAGAAGAAATCCATCATGTCTTCTTTTAACTCATAGTGCATTTTAACAAAAACCTTCATTTCGTCTTTTAGCAATACTTGCTTTTCGTGAAAAACTGGCTCTCTTTTATTCTCAAATTTAGCTTGAGCAATTTCTCGTTTTTTCATTCTTAATTTATGCCTTAAATGCCCCATTACCTCACGTTCACGAATTATTTTGTTCTGAAACGATTCTAATTGCCTCATTACATCATTACCAAATTTTCGAAGCGCAACGTGTTCTAGTTTTTCTTCAAAATAATCCATTTCACTTTCTTGAAACTTTAATTCTCTCTTCCAAACCTCTAGGTTGAAATTTAAATCACTTAAGAATAATAACTGACTCTCCATGTTCTATTTTTCTTTTAATTATATACTATAAATATCGAACTTTTATTTCTTTTTTAATCTGATTTAAATCATAAAATAATTGATTTATTTAATCTAATCTTTGAAATAAAACTATCGTATAAAGATATAAAAAAAGTGTTTTAATAAAAATTAAAACACTTTTAAAATAATTATTTAATTAACTACTAATTATCGTCTACTTCTTCGTCTTTTTTAGTTGTTTTATTCCAAATTTTTATTTCATCTTCCAATGTAATACCTGAAATAACTTCAACATTTATTCCATCTGACACACCAAGTTCAACATCCCTTTTTTCAAATTCTTGATCACCAATTTCAACTTCAACAAATGGTTTGTCAGTTTTTTTATCAAATTGTAAAAGAGCCTCTTTTATAGATAAAACACTATCCTTTTTTTCTAGAATTATGTCTGCATTAGCACTGTAACCAGCTCTTACAAAAAATTCATCATCTAGGGTTACATCACCTTTTATTTTAAACTGAACTGCTCCATTAACTTCATTTCCTTTTGGCGCTATAAAATTCAATTTTGCAGGATACTTTTTCTTTTCTATTGCTCCAAGAGTAACTTCTAAAACTGTTCCGTTTTTAATTTTTCCAACTTCAGCTTCATCCACTTGGCCTTCAAAAATCATTTTAGTCATATCAGCAATAGTAGCAATGGTAGTACCCGCATTAAATGTATTACTCTCAATAACCTGATTTCCTTTACGCACTGGAATTTCTAAAATAGTCCCTGAAATTTCAGCCTTAACATACGTATTTGCTGTTTTACCCATACCTGCAGCCGAACCTTTTCTAATTATTTGAAGATTAGTTTTGGCATTATTCAAATCTAATTGAGAAGAATTGAAGCTTAATTCAGCACTTTCAAATTCTGAACGAGATTTTACTCCTTTTTCATACAGCCCTTTAACTCTATCATAATTTGTTTTAGAGTTATCAAATCTTAATTGTGCATTTTTAACATTTCCTTGAGCACTATTTAAAGATCCAACATTTGGTACTACTCTAATCGTAGCTATTAAATCTCCAACCTTAACAATAGCACCTTCTTCAACATAAATTTTATCAATAATACCAGATACTTTAGGCTTTATTTGAGCTTCTTCTAATGGGATTACTTTTCCTGTTGCCACTGTCTTTTTTACAATATTCTCTATAGAAGCTTTTCCTGTTTCATACTGAATTGGATTTTTACTATTCTTAGCTCCAAACCAAAGTAAAACAGCTATAAGTGCTACTCCTATTCCTCCAAAAATTAATGTTTTTTTCATTAGTTAATTATTTTCTTATTAATTATTTTTTATATTCTTTACTCTTCTCTTAATGCTTCAATTGGTCTAATACTCACAGCTTGTTGAGCAGGAATCATTCCTATTAATGTTCCTAATACGACCAGAGTAACTGCCGCAATTAAAACAACTGGAATATCTACTGTTGGATTTGTTAAAGCTGCTTCTGGTCCCTTCCCCATTGTTGCATCAATTAACATTAGTATTAATCCTCCGAAAATTATTCCAAGAGCACCCGCAATACTAGTTAAGAAAACTGATTCCAATATTATTTGACGTTTAATCTCCCAAGGTTTTGCTCCTAAAGCTCTACGTATACCTATTTCTTTTGTTCTTTCTTTTACAGTTATTAATAAAATGGCTCCAATGGCGAAAACTCCAGCAATTAGCGTAGCAATACCCACAAACCAAGTCAAAAATTGCATTCCAGTTAAAAACCCAGTAACCTGTTTCATCCTTTTACCTAGGTTGAAACTACCAAAAGCTCTTTTATCTTCTGGATGTACTTTATGTATATTTTTAAGCAATAATTTTACATCTGCTTCAATTTGAGTAATACTATGATCTGGACTACCTGTAATCATCATCCAATGAATTGTATTTCCTTGATTGTATACTTGTTGAAATGTTGTGAAAGGAATATGAATACTACCTTGCCGCCCTCCCATTGAAATAGGTCCAGTTGAATATATACCAATTATCTTGTAATTGATATTATCGAGTTTAATATATTCTCCTACTGCTTTTTCATCTTTGTCATAAAGTTGTTTATAAATTTCTTCTGAAATAAAACAAACTTTCTTCTTTTCCTTTATATCGTTCTCATTTATAAAACGACCATACATGATGTCCTTTTTATCAACAATATTTAACTCTGGATAATCACCAAAAACCCCAAACGTACCTGACTTAAATTTATTTACAGCTAATCCTTGACCTTGATATCTTGGAACAACATATTCTAATCCTTTAATCTCATTTCTAATACTTTCTACGTCCGCCATTTTTAATCTCAAACCTTTTCCTTCTTGAAATCCTTTAAATGGTTTACTTGTTTGCTGTGCCCAAACAAAAACACTGTTTGTTGCAAAACTTCCAAATAATTTATTAAAGTTATTTTCAACTCCCCGAGCCGTACCTAATAATACAACTAATAAAAATATTCCCCACATTACCCCAATAATGGTAATACCAGTTCGCATTTTATTCTTACGAATACTACTATATATTTCTTGCCAAGTATCTTTATCAAATAAAAACTTCATATCTATTCGTCGTTTAATGCTACAATAGGTTTAATTCGTGCTGCCCTTTTCGCTGGTATATATCCTGCTATTGTACCTGCTATAACTAGAACAACAGTAGCACCAACTACTACATATGTTTCTACACTTGGATTTAAAATAAAATAATCTTCAAGTCCTGGCCCAATTGCATTTAATGTAAAAACTCCAACTAACAATCCTATATAACCAGCCACGGCTGTAATAAATATAGATTCCATCAGAATCATTCCTACAATTGATTTTGGTGTTGCGCCTAACGCTTTTCTAATCCCCAATTCTTTGGTTCGTTCCTTTACAAGATAAACCATAATGTTACTGATACATATAATTCCAGCAATCATGGTACCTATCCCAATAAACAAAATTATTATGTTTAACACACCCATAAATTGCTCCACATTCTTTGTTCCCTCAGCATAATTTTGAACTCTCAAAGCTGCTTGATCTCTTGGATCAATACTAAATTTTTCTTTTAATTGCTTTGTTAATAAATTCGTAAACGCCAATGCTTGATCAACACTTAACTCTGGGTTAAACGTTAATCCTATATAATCAACTTCATCATTTGGTTTGTAAATTCCTTGCAATGTTGTAAATGGGGCATATATAAATCGTTCATCATTATCACCACCAGGATCATTAAACACGCCTATAACTTTATAAGAAAGCCCTTCTAAATTGATGTTTTTACCGAGTGCGTTTCTACCTCCAAATAAATCTTCTTCTACCAATCTTCCAATTGCAATAACTTTAGCCTTATTTTCAATATCCAAATAACTTAAAAAACGACCATTTTCAATTTCAGCAGATTCTAATGGTTGGTAGTCAGGATATACACCTCTTACTGTATATCTATTTTGCTCACCTTTATAAATCGCCTGCATGTTTCGCTCAATATTCGGGCTGAAAAATTGAATTTTATCTTCAAAATTTTCATTCATGAATTTTGAATCTTCATTTCTCAACTGAATTCTTCTACCGCTTTGTAAACCTTTATATGGTTTGGTAGTTCTTCCAGTTCTAATATAAACAGAGTTATTTGCATCACCAGCAAATTGTTCTTCGAATGTGTGTTTCAAACCATTCCCAACTCCAAACAATAATGTGAACAATAAAATGGCAAAAGAAACAGTAAATCCAGATAGAGCCGTACCCATCTTATTTTTTCTAAGTCTTTGAAAAATTTCTCTCCAACGATCTAAATCAAACATAATTTAAACGTTTACAGTTTTATTAACTCTTTCATCACTTATGATAACACCATCTTTTAAACGAACAATTCTATCCGTTTGAGCAGCAATTTCTTCTTCATGTGTAATTACAAATACTGTCATCCCTTCACGATTAATATCAGTTAACAACTTCATCACAGAATCTGAAGTTTTTGAATCTAAAGCTCCTGTTGGTTCATCAGCTAAAACTACTTTTGGATTTGTTGCTAAAGCTCTTGCAACAGCTACTCGTTGTTTTTCACCTCCAGAAAGTTCATTTGGTAAATGATTAGCTCTATCTTTTAACCCAACTTTATCTAGGTATTGTAACGCAATTTTCTGACGCTCTTTTCTTCCCATTCCTTGATAGTAAAGCGGTAGAGCAACATTTTCCAAAGCGTCTTTATATGTAATAAGATTAAATGATTGAAATACAAACCCTAAAAATTTATTTCTTAAAATTGCTGCTTTCTTTTCATCTAATTCTTCAATTTTTTGGCCATTTAAAAAATAATTTCCTTCATCATGAGTATCTAACAAACCAACAATATTTAATAAAGTTGATTTCCCTGATCCAGAAGCTCCCATAATTGAAACGAATTCTCCTTCTTTTATATGCAAATCAAGACCTTTTAAAACATGTAAAGAGTCTTTTCCTATTGGATATGATTTGTGTAATTTTTCAATTTTAATCATTTACTTTTTTATTTAAAAAACGAAATTATGAATTGATATATAAACTTGTTATAATTTTATGTTAAAACAAAAATAATATTTTAAGTAAATTTGCTTTATGTTTCAATTAAAAAACAATTCTGTAATTCTTTTTGATGGTGTTTGTAATTTTTGTAATTCATCAATAAACTTTATCATTAAACACGATAAAAAAGAACACTTTTTGTTTGCTTCACTTCAATCAGACGTTGCAAAAGAAATTTTGTTACAGTTTGATAAAAAAAAAACTTTAGGGGATTCTATTTTACTAGTTTCAGATACTAAAATTTATAACAAATCGACCGCTGCTTTAAAGATTGCAAAAAAATTAAATGCTGGAATTAGTTTATTTTATGTATTTATCATAATTCCACCTTTTATTAGAGATTGGGTTTATGATATTATTGCTAAAAACAGGTATAAATGGTTTGGAAAAAAAGATAGCTGTATGGTTCCTTCAGAAAAAATTAAAGAAAGATTTATAAAATTATTTTAAATTTTTTAGAATAAAATCTACCAACTCATTTTTATTACTATTTGTGGTAAATGCAAAATTCTTATATTTAATTGGTACGGCATTTCCAGTATTGATAAGATAATTAATTGTTTCTATGTATTCCAAAGAAACTTTACCAGTTAAAAGCGGATCTAAGCTATTGCCTTTTCTATGAAAATCGTATATTTTTTTTAAGCCAGTTAAATATAAATAATCTTTTGTAAAACCTCCACCTCTATGCACACGAAGCGTAATATAAAAGGCTGAGTCTCTATTTAATCCATATCCATTTTTTAATAAATTAAATGTTTGTGAAAAATTGTAGCCTTTTGCCAAACTATCTACCGCAATAACTCTATACGCAAGTTCCTTTAATCTGCTTAATGTCATGCTATTAGACATATACTCACTGTAAACAGCTAACCCTTCCTGAGTCTCAACATTATTTGGAAATCCGTGTGAAAATATTTTAAGAGGATGCAATAAGCCATTCATAGTAGTTACCAAATGTAACCCAATTTCGTGGTTGGCTAATACTTGCAGTTCATTTTTAGTAAATGTATGATTCTTATTTATTACCAACGTTTGAATGTTATTCAAAACCATCGCGATTGCAGATAACTTTGTAGAATGCTTAATTTTATATGAAAACTTATATTTTTTTGAAAAGTTTCTAAAATATGCTTCAGCTTCAGTTGAAGTATATTTAGGAACTATTTTAGTGTTTTTTGGTTCATTGTTAAAATGTAAAATGAATTTGGCGTTTTCTACATCTTTTTCTGTTGGAGTTCCAAAAGCGTGAAGGCTACTGTAATAGAATTTTTTGCCATTTCCAATATTATCTATGCACTCAACCAAGCTCATGTAAGCATATATAATATCTTCGTAAAAACCTCTAATTACCTTATCTTCAATTTTTTCAATTTTTTGTTGAAAAAATGAGCGATGCAATCCAAAACTATCAAAATCTATATTTGGATAACGAAATTTGGGTTCTTTTGTGAAATTAGAATTAAAAAATTTTTCTTTTTCTTTTTCAATATTAATAGGGTTGATATAATCTAGCAGCTCAATTCGTTTAACTAAATCATCAATTGTAGTATCTATTTCAAACAATTCTTTACTTAACACAGTAGGTTTATTCATTAAGAAAACTCTTTATAAAATTCTTTTGCGTGTTTTTTTATTTTAGTTTTTAAAGATTTTTCAATTTCAGCAACAATTTCAAGGTAAATAACTTGCTCTAATTCGTCGCAATAAATCTTTTTAACTTCAGTTGCCAAAACTAATGAATTTTGAAATTTTGAAGTAATAAATTTTAGAAAATATCCATTTCCTTGAAAAGTATCATTGATTTTTGAAGTAGATTTTATTTCATGAGGCAATTTCATTTGAGATAAACTAGTTCTCCAATTTTCAATAAAACCTCCAAAACGATTATTATCAACATTTGAAGTGCCTAAATTAAAAGTTGGCACTTCCCTATCCCACCTTTTCCAGTTATAGGAGTGCATATCAAAAATCAGACAAACTCCAAACTTATTTTCAATTTTAGTAATTAATGCTTCAACAATTTTATAAAAGGATTCATATTTTTTTAAACTAGTAATCTTTAGCTCTTTAGATAAAGGTTCTTTCCATAATTGTTTTCCCCAAGCCGTGTCGAATACAGCATTTTCTGGGTCTCGATTTAAATCATATTCAAATCTAGAATCACAACCTGCTAAAACAATGGGATTGGATTGAATCATTTGTTTTGTTGCTGGGTCTTCTTCAAACCAACGATCATATTCTGTATGCAAACAATTGCTCCACAATTCTTTTCTAAACTGATGACCATCATGAATAGCTGCGCAAACATAAGGTACATATTCCTCTATTTTTAAAGTAAAGGAATAATCTGTACAAACAGCTTCAAAAATATCTTCATCATCAATTTTCTGAATAATTTGTTCTACACTTAATTTAAGCATCTTGTACTGCTTTTCTTAATTTAGCTTTTCGGTTAAACGCCATAGACATTTCAAGCACTTCATCTTCAATAAAATCAATAACTTTTTCTTGAACTTTTGTTTTATATACTTTGTTTATATAAGTGATACCTCCTGGGCTCATAACATTTACTTCAACCAACATTCCATTAATAACATCAATACCAACAAAATATAAACCATCTTTCACTAATTTAGGTCCAATTTTTCTACATAATTTTTTTTCTTGAGCCGTTAAAGTATGTTTTTGAATTGAACCACCAGCACTAACATTAGATCTATGGTCATCTTCTCCAGGCACTCGTTTCATTGCCCCTACTGGTTTTCCATTCAATAATAAAATGCGAACATCTCCTTGATCTGCACCTTCAATATATTCTTGAAGAATCACATAATTTGAAGTTCCATCGGCATTATTAATATAAAAATCGAGTAATGAATTTATACTCATCATCGCATTTTTTTCTATTAAAATTACACCTGAACCTCCAAATCCATTCAGTGGTTTCAAAATCATTTTATCCGATTCTGATTCCTTAATCATTTGAATGATGTAATCTTTGTTTTTAGAAACATGTGTTACAGGAATTATTTCATTCTCAGGATCTTCAAAAACAGCCGTATATAATTTATTATTTGCTTCACGAACGCCGTTTAATGAATTCATTATAAAAACATCGTCGCTTACAGAATCTAAAAAATTTAACATTAATGGGTCTAAAGGTGGATTTGCTCTCATAAAAATCACATCAAAGCCTGCTAATGGTAGCATTTCATCTCTTAAGGTTGTATTCTTGTAAAATGATCTTAATGACCCTGATATTTTCTCTTTCCTATTTATAACTCTACAAAAAGCATTTGTAACACTGTTTCTAATGGTTAAATTTGAAGGTGTACACATGGCAACACCATGACCTCTTTTAACACATTCATGAATAAGAGCTAAACTTGTATCATTTTCAGCATCAATCTCTTCCCAAGGGTACATTAAAAAACAAATATTCATATTTTAGTTGTTAGTAGTTAGTTAGTTTTTCAAAAAAATTATTTTTATTGAATATTAAAAAACGATGGTTAATTCTATTTTACTTCTTCATAATTATCGTCCCAATTTTTAATTTTTGGTTCACCTAATTTTCCAACTGATTTTGCTACAAGCATAGAGACTGATGCATCACCTGTTACATTCACAACTGTTCTACACATATCTAAAGGTCTATCTACAGCAAAAATTAGCGCTAAACCTATTGGCAAAAGTTCAGGTGGAAGTCCAACCGATTCTAATACAATAACCAACATTACCATACCAGCTCCTGGAACAGCAGCACTACCAATGGAAGCTAATAAAGCAGTTAAAACAATGGTTAATTGATCACCAAAAGTTAAATCTAAACCTAATGCTTGAAATATAAAAACTGCTGCAACGGCTTGATACAAACTAGTGCCATCCATATTAATGGTTGCTCCTACAGGTAATACAAAACTCGATACTTCTTTATCAACTCCAATATGTTCTTCAACACGTTCCATGGTAACAGGTAATGTAGCAGCACTAGAACTAGTAGAAAAAGCTAATAATTGTGCTGGACTTATTTCTTTTAAAAACCAAAAAGGGTTCTTTTTTGTAATTGTTGCTACTAATATTGAATAGAAAACAATCATTAAAACCAATCCAAGAACTACAACTCCTGCATATTGTAATAATGCAATTAATATATCTGGATCATCAGATGATACTACAACACTTGCTAATAATGCAAAAACCGCATAAGGCGCAGATAACATAATAAGGTCCACCATTTTTAATACAATATCATTTAAGGAATCGAAAAGGTCTTTCATTGGTTTTGCCCGTTTCTCTCCTATTAATAACATTGAAATTCCTAAGAAAATAGCAAAGAATATAACTTGAAGCATTAAACCGTTTTCACTCATTGCTTTGAAAGCATTGTCTGGAACCATATCTTCTAAAAATTGTAAGGGTCCACTCTCAACTTGTTTAGTAGCCTCTGCAATTTTCCCTTTTACGCTACTATTTTCTGCATAAGTAGTTGTTAATTTTGCAATTGTTTCTTCGGAAACACCATTTCCTGGTTGCAAAGTATTCACTAATAACAAACCTATAGAAATAGCAATAACCGTTGTCATAACATAAATTAGAATTGTACGAATACCAATGTTTTTAAATTTAGAAATATCTTTCAAATCAGATATCCCTTTTATTAACGACGCCAATATTAATGGAATTGCAATAAGTTTTAACAGTTTTACAAAGATCGTTCCCAGAGGTTTTATCCAATCAGCGACAAATCCTTTTCCTCCATCAATTTGTAACATTAGAAAACCAAATACAATCCCTAATACCATCCCAATTAAAATCTTCCAGTGTAATGCAAGTTTTTTCATTAATTAAATTTAAAATTCTTGGAAAGATAAAAAAATCATTAAAAACTACTTGACTTTATTTCATAAAAAAAAGTACTTGACGTACTTTTCTTTAAATAGTATGCAATAAATACGTTAAAATTGATAGCGAACTGACAATGCCAAATCTAAATCTGTATCTTTTCCGTAATCACCAATGATACCTATTTCAGGTCTAAAATCTAATGAAATTAAAAATGGAGCATCGAAATTATACTCTAAACCAATATTACCATCGGCATTTATAAAGACTCCATCTTTACCATCATAAATATATCCTGCATTGCTACTCCAAGATCCAATTCCTGCTCCAAAACCAGCATACCAATTAAAGCCATCGTCAATACCCCAAACCCATTGATATACTCCAGTTAATTTAAAAGCATCAAAATTTTTATGATCTCGATAACCTAAATCCACTTCAAAACGATTTCTATCATTCAACCTTTTTTGATAACTCGCTTCTCCTCCAAAACCATCATTATCGCCAAATCTAATTCCTATCGCATTGTTTGAAATATCTTGTCCTTTTACAACATTTCCAAATAAACTAAAAGCTAAAAAAACTAAAACTATTCTTTTCATAAATCTATATTTTTAAATTATTAATTATTTGATTTACAAAGTTTGTGCCAGTAGTTTTACAACGAAGATGTACGAAATTTATTATTTTGTGACCAAGAAGAAATTGTTGTGTCGAACATATAAATATTATTCATATTTTTAAAAAATATTAATTTAAACAAAATACAATGGCAGGAATTTTAGATTTATTAAACAGTGACTTAGGAAAAACACTTATTAGTGGTACGAGTAAACAATTTGGTCAAGATGAAGGGAAAACTACAAGTGCGTTAAGTACTGCACTTCCTTTAATTTTAGGAGCTCTGAAAAATAATGCATCTACTCCTGATGGTGCATCTGGATTATTAAAAGCTCTAGGAAATGATAAGCATAGTGGAGGAATTCTAGATAACCTAGGAAGTATTTTAGGTGGTGGTGGAGTTGATCAAGATGTGTTAGATGATGGTGCTGGAATTTTAGGACATGTATTTAGTGGAAGAGAACAAAACGTAGCACAAGCTGTAAGTAAATCTAGTGGAATTGATTTAGGTTCTGCAATGAATATTTTAAAAGTAGCTGGGCCTTTAGTTATGGGGGCTTTAGGAAAAGAAACTCGTCAGAAAGGAGTTTCTGACCAAAATGGAATTGGAGATTTATTAGGTGGAATGCTTGGTGGAGCTTCAAATGAACAACAAAGTTTAGTTTCTAAATTGTTAGACGCTGATGGTGATGGAAGTATTATTGATGATGTTGCTGGTATGGTTTTAGGTGGTGGAAAAAAGAAAAGCGGATTAGGTGGTCTTCTAGGTGGTCTTTTTGGAGGTAAATAATATTCTATTTAAGCATAAAAAAATAGGGTTTAACGTAACGTTAAACCCTATTTTTTTTATCTACAATTAAAATATAAATGTATTTTTGCCGCTCAAATAATTATAAGAATGGAAAAATTAAAAAAACGTTGGGGAATTTCTTCTAATTTTCAATTGGTTCTAATTTTCATAGTTTTTTCAATTAATGGTTCATTTGCAGCTTATATTGCAAAACCACTAACCGAATTTATTGGTCTAGACTATGAAACAACAAATGGTTGGATTTTTTGGCCGGTACGAATTCTTTTAATCTTTTTTATATACCAAATTACGCTACCTTTGGTTGGTTTTTGCTTTGGTCAATTCAAATTTTTCTGGAATTTATTTACAAAAAAGATGCTTTTACGAATGGGTTTTAAAAGGTTTATTAAAGAATCTTAATCCTTTTTTTCCTTTTTTAGTAAATATTTATAAATCCAAGTTAATGTAAATGTGGGTAAAAAATCTGTTCCAAAAACACCTGCTTCCTCTACTAACGATACCAGTCCTCCTATTTTTCCTTCTGTTCCTTTGTACATTTTAAATATTAAAAAGGCAGAAATAGGTGCCCAAATAACATCGGAAAATTCACCAACAAACGGTATTACAAAAGACAACATTCCAACACCGTCACATAGAATACTATATATTAATAATTTATATTTTTTCTTCATCTACTTTATTTGTATTTTACATTACAACAAAAATGCCAATTTTATTTTAAATGATATTTAATTCTAAATAAATCTTTAAAGTTCTCTAAAATTAACTATCAAAATTACCATAATCTAATTCCATTAAATCGCCATATTTAAACTTATAATTTAATACAGATTTTAATTTTTTATTTGAAATTATTTTAAAAACCGTAGTTTCCGTTTCGACAAAAATAGGCGATTCATTTCCTAAATCTTCTTTTGTTTTTGTATAATAATCTCTTCTTGATGGATGCGTATCTGCACAAGCATTAAAAAATTCTCCCCAAATATTATCTGTTAAAATTTTTTCTAAAATCAAAACACAATCGTCTTGGTGAATCATATTTACAAAACCTTCTGGATTAGGAATTGCACGTCCGTTTTTAAAAAAATTTCCCGGTTTCCTATCATACCCAAATAAACCTGGAAACCGCACTATTGTCGTTTTAAAATTTGAATTAGAAGAAAAATATTTTTCAATAGTAACTAAAGGTGAATTTTGAACTGGAGAATTCTCAGAAACAACATCATTATTAGTAGAATAAACAGAGGTAGAACTTATAAATAGTACCTTTACTACAGATGATTTTTCTATGTGGTTTATCAAATTTTTAAAGTTCTCACTATTTTTTGAAGGAATGGCAACAATAAGAATTTCTGAATTTAAAAACTCATTAACCGATTCAGGTAAATTCACTAATGAAATTAAATACGGTTGAATACCCAACTTCTCTAATTCGCCAAACTTTTCAATTGAGGTTGTAGATCCTTTTAAAGCATAACCGCTTTCTATTAATTTAATTGCTAATGGTTTACCCAACCAACCACATCCTAAAATACTGACTGTTTTATTCAAAATATATCGACTAGCTACTGCTTTAATTTAGATTTAAACTGTTTTAGAAATTTCTCTAATTTAGGATTTATAACAGCCACACAATATCCTTGAGTTTTATTGTTGTTGTAATAATTTTGGTGATAATCTTCGGCTTTATAGAAAGCATCAAACGCTGTAATTTCAGTTACAATTGGGTCGTTAAAAACCTTTGCTTCGGTAAAAACACTTATTATTTTATCTGCTATTTGTTTCTGTTTTTCTGAATGATAAAAAATTGCTGATCTGTATTGAGTTCCAACATCATAACCTTGTCTATTCAATGTAGTTGGGTCATGGGTGCTAAAAAATACTTCTAAAATTTCTTCAAAAGAAATTACTTCAGAGTTAAATTGTATTTGAATGGCTTCTGCGTGCCCAGTTCTTCCTGTAATTACTTCGCGATATGCGGGGTTTTTAATAAATCCTCCTGAAAAACCTGATATTACGTTCTCAACTCCATTTAATCGTTGAAAAATAGCCTCGGTACACCAATAGCAACCATTTGCCAAAGTTGCTGTTTCTAAATTATTTGACATTTTTTTAGTTTGTGCGTTAAAATTTTGAACACTCAATATGAGTATTAATACAATAATGACTCTCTTCATTTTAAATATTTTCTCCTTCTGTCGAATATATTAATTCAAAATTACATTCCTCTTGGAATTTGTTTTCGTGGAAATTGAATTAAAATTTTAGCAAAAGTACTCATCAAAATTTCACTTTATATTTTTATCAATTTCATATTGTCTAAACGTAACTATTACCAACATTAATGTAATTCTCAAATTGTTTTTTATGATATTTTAATACCCATTAAATATTTTCAATTGTTAAAACAACTCTTTCTAACATTTCTTCGGTAAAATCTAAATGGGTAACCATCCGTAATTTCCCACTTCCCATAGAAATAAGCGAAATTCCAGCATCATTCATTCTACTAATAAAATCATTTTCATTTATAGAATCTATCACATTAAAAATGACAATATTTGTTTCTATCGGTTCCACATTTTTAATAAGTTCGCAACGTTGTAATGAAGCTCCAATTACTTTTGCTCGTGTATGATCTATTGCCAGTCTTTCAATATGATTGTCTAACGCATAATCAACTGCCGCTGCTAAATAACCCGATTGCCGCATTGCACCACCAAATAATTTTCTTACTCTTAAAGCTCTCTCAATATGATCTTTTGAGCCGACCAATAAAGAACCAACGGGTGCTCCTAAGCCTTTTGACATGCAAATTGAAATAGTGTCAAATATTTTACCATATTGCTCTGTAGATTCCTTTTTAGCAACGAGTGCATTAAACAAACGTGCTCCATCTAAATGTAATGCTAAATCATTTTTTGAACAAATTTTTCTAATTTTTACTAGTTTTTCATAATCCCAACAAGCTCCACCTCCTTTATTCGTAGTGTTTTCAATTGCTACTAAACGCGCATACGGGACATGAATATCTGATCTAGAACCAGAAATTGCTTCGGTTAATTGTTCTGGTTCAAACATTCCTCTTTCTCCATCCAACAAATGAGACGTAACTCCAGCATTGAAAGCTGCTCCCCCACCTTCAAAATTATACACATGTGCCCATTTGTCGCAAAACATTTTATCGCCCGGCTGTGTTAGTATTTTTATCGCTGTCTGGTTTGCCATTGTTCCTGAAGGAAAAAATAAGGCATCTTCCATTCCGAACATTTCTGCAACTTTACTTTGTAATTTGTTTACAGTTGGGTCCGTTTTAAAGACATCATCACCAACTTCAGCACCCATCATTGCTTTAAGCATGCCTTTGGTAGGTTTAGTAACTGTATCGCTTATTAAATTTATCATTTTGAATGTTTATTTTATTTATAAATGCCCCAAATTACAAGTAGTTGTCCCAATTGGTGAACCATCTGGAATTTTTGGAGATTCATTTCTTTTAAATTGATTTGGATTTTTATAATAACTTTCTAATTCTTGTAAATAACCATCTTTATATTTTAGGTTTGAATTTTTCAACCAAACATTTAAGTCTTTAATTTTTGAAACTAAAATTGATTTTGCTTGAAAACTAATTCGATTATTAACCGACAATGCTAATATATTTTGAAGAATTACATTATTTATGTTTTGCTGAACTTCAAACATATAAGAATCTTTTTGATGTTGTTTAAAAGAATTATTTATCAAAGCATCGATTAACTCATTAAAACCTAACTGACTATTATTCAATGCTTTTTGCTGAATCATTCTTGAAGCTCTTTCCGGATGCAATAAATAATTCAAAACAAATTCGGTTGCCGTGGATGCTGCATTGAGGGCATCAAACGCTACACCATTTTTTGAGCTAAATGACTCTCTACTCCTACCATAATTTGGTGCACGTGGTGGAAACATTTCTACAATATGTTTCGGAATTGCCAAAGTTTGAACACTCATTGCTTTTAAAATTGAATTTAAGGCTTCCTTCTCTTGTTTTGAATCAATAGCTTTGGTAATTAATTGTCCGTCACCTTTTACAGCATACGAATATTCCATCCCACCAATCATTTTTGCCGCAGCTTCAACCTGATATCTATGGAAAAAATATAAGGGTACAAAAACATCTTCTAAAACTGAATATGGCTCATTTACTTTTATATTTGTTTCGGAAAAATTAGACATAGCTTTTTCTCTAACTTTTAAAACTCTTTCCAATTCTTTTGCAGGATTTTCTCCATTATCCCATAAATGTGCTTTTGTATGTGCTCCTCCTGGAGCTCTCGAGTCAGAATCTGAAATAAAATTTAACCCATTATTCAGTGCTTTTTTAATAATTTTGTTAAGCTCATCATCTTCATTTAACTGCTTTGAAAAATCTTGATACGAATAAGCAACTGTAACTTTATCCCAGTCTCCTATTCCTGTATCATAAGCATCGGAAATATTGATTTTACCATTGGTCAATTTTATTAATGGATGTGGATAATCCATCACAGATGATCTATTATTCACACTTGCTGCAAAATTATGTGTAAAACCTAAAGTATGTCCAATTTCGTGAGCAGATAACTGACGAATTCTTCCCAAAGCAAACTGCAATAATTCGTTTTCATCACCAGTTTTATCTGTTGCACCTAATAACGATTGTGCTATTAAATAATCTTGTCTAATTCGTAAAGATCCTAAACTAACGTGCCCTTTTAAAATTTCTCCAGTTCTTGGATCCACAACACTTCCGCCATAAGACCAGCCTCGCGTTGATCTATGCACCCACTGTACAACATTATATCTAACGTCTAAAGGATCAGCCCCTTCTGGAAGTACTTTAAATTCAAAAGCATTTTTATAACCTGCAGCTTCAAAAGCTTGATTCCACCAACTACCACCTTCTAACAAAGCGGATTTAACCGGTTCGGGAGCACCTCTATCTAAATAATAAATGATTGGTTCTTTAGCTTCACTAACAACTGCATTCACATCTTTTTTTTCTAATCTATGACGAATAATAAATCGTTTTATTATAGATTCTTCAACTGGAGTTGCATAATCTAAATATGAAGTTCCGATTGCTCCAGACCTTGGATCGTATTTTCTTGGTTTGTAATTATCATCGGGCAATTCAACAAAAGAATGATGTTGACGTATTGTTACCAAAGAAGAATTAGGAGTTACGCTTCTAACATATCCGCCTTTGGCTTCTCCTTTAAAAGTTAACAAAGCTTCAAACTCTACATTTTTTGGGAATGCTTTTGTTCGTTCTAAATAAAATGCACTTTTTGATAGATCTAAACTATAACTTCCTTGATTTGCCCTTTTTAATTTTGCTGAAACTCCGTGAGCATCTCTTAAAAAGAATTTAGAAACATCGATTAAATAGTTCTTAGAATTGGTTTCTACAATTTCAAATCCGAATAGCACAGATTGTGCAAAAGCTTCTTCAACCGATTTCTTTTCTTCAATATTATCGGTTATTGCTCTGTATTTTAAATTTGGTTGAATCAATAATAATTTATTCCCCGCTTTTATAAATTTCACTACTGCTGTGGAGCCTAATTGTCCTCGATCCAAACCAATATCGTTAGATCCGACACCAGCAGCTAAAGAATTTACATATAAAAACTCTTCATTTAAATTATTTACTTCAACCAATATTTTATCATTTGATTCATCGTAATAAAAATTAAAAAAACCTTTATACATCTTCATATTTTTAGCTTTCTGAAAAGTTTGTGCACCAATTAAAAAGCTCGATAGTAGTGTGATAAGAATAAAATACTTCTTCATTTTTTTAGTTGAGTTTAAGTTAGTTTTTCTAGTTTTTTAATTTTTTTTAAATTTTATAGTAATAGCTTTTGCAAATAATATTTAATAGTTTAAAAATGAAAAGTTATTTTTGTATTTCTTAAACATAAAAATGATTTCAAAAGACCAGTTAAATAAATTACAAGAACGAATTAGCAAGTTAAAAACTTACCTTGATATTGACAAGAAAATTGTTGAAATATCAAATGATGAGGAAAAAACAGCAAATCCAAATTTTTGGAACGATCCAAAAGCCGCTGAAATGCTTATGAAAAACCTCCGAAGCAATAAAAAATGGGTGGATGATTTTAAAGCGGTTAATACTAATTTTGAAGAAATTTCAATACTATTTGAATTCTTTTTAGAAGGAGAAGGTAATGAAACTGAAATTGAAAAATTGTACGATAAAACTATTTTGCAAATTGAAAGTCTTGAATTTAAAAATATGCTTTCCGAAGAGGGTGACAATTTAAGTGCCGTTCTTCAAATTACTGCTGGTGCTGGTGGAACTGAAAGTTGTGATTGGGCCGAAATGTTAATGCGTATGTATTTAATGTGGAGCGAAAAACAAGGTTTCAAAGTAAAAGAGTTGAATTTTCAAGCGGGAGATGTTGCTGGAATTAAAACGGTTACTATTGAAATTGAAGGTGAATTTGCTTTTGGTTATTTAAAAGGTGAAAACGGAGTTCATCGCTTGGTAAGAATTTCTCCGTTTGATAGCAATGCGAAAAGACACACCAGTTTTGCATCGGTTTACGTTTATCCTTTAGTTGACGATAGCATTGAAATAGTTATTAATCCTGCTGAAATTGAAATAGTTACAGCACGTTCTAGTGGTGCAGGTGGGCAAAATGTTAATAAGGTAGAAACCAAAGTTCAGTTAACACATAAACCAACTGGAATTCAAATTTCGTGTTCAGAAACTCGTTCGCAACACGAAAATAGAGATAGAGCAATGCAAATGTTAAAGTCTCAATTATATGAAATTGAGTTGAACAAGCAACGTGAAGCTCGTGAAGACATTGAAGCTGGTAAAATGAAAATTGATTTTGGTTCGCAAATCAGAAACTACGTAATGCATCCATACAAATTGGTGAAAGATGTTAGAACTTCACATGAAACTGGAAATGTTGACGCGGTTATGAATGGAGAAATCGATAGTTTTATCAAAGCATTTTTAATGCAAAATGGCCAAAAAGAATCTAAAGATGAATTGTATGAGTAATATAGATACCATCATTTTTGATTTAGGAGGCGTGTTGGTTGATTGGAATCCGGAATATGTATATAAAAATGTATTCTCAGATACTGATAAAATGCACTGGTTTTTAACCAATGTTTGCTCTCCAGAATGGAATATTGAACAAGATGGTGGAAGAACAATTTCAGCCGCGGAACAATTAATAATTAAAGAATTTCCTGAATTTGAAAAAGAAATTTTATTGTTTTATAAAGATTGGCATTTGATGTTTAAAGGGGTTATTGAAGAAAATCTTGAAATTTTTCACAAATTAAAAGCATCTGGAAATTACAAAATATACGGCTTAACAAATTGGAGTGCTGAAAAATGGGATAAAGCATTAGAATTATTTCCTTTTTTAAATGATTTTGATGGGATTGTAGTTTCGGGTCAAGAAAAGTGTAGAAAACCACACTCAGAAATTTATAATATTATTTTAGAGCGCTTTTCAATAAATCCTAAAACAGCAATTTTTATTGATGATAATTTTGAAAATATAATTGCTGCAAAAAAATTGAATTTAAACAGTATTCATTGTACGGCAAATTCAAACTTAAATATGTTACTAAAACCTTATAAACTTAAGTTTTAAGTAAACTTTTTAACCTCTCTTATTTTTTAATTTAATAACGAATTATTAACATTAATTTGTATTTTTACAAAAAACGACAATTATTTAACTTTTTATAATGCTATGAAGAGGAAGATTAAACACTTATATATGAGGAAAATACTTTTTATAATTATATTAATAATTTACAGTATTCCTCTTTTCTCTCAAGAAGATTCAAGTTCCATTTTTACGGTTAAAGGTAAAATAGTCAGTTCGGAAACAAAAGAACCATTAGAGTATGCCACAGTTATATTTAAAAATAGCACTATTGATTCTTTAGCTTATGGTTCAGTTACAAATGCAAAAGGTTTTTTCACTTTAGATATTAGGCAAGGAAATTATAATGCTTTTGCCGAATTTTATTCATTCAAAACAAAACAGCTTAGTATTTCATCTATTAATAAAAACCTTAACCTTGGCAACATTGAATTAGAAGTTGATACTGAAGTATTAGATGAAATTGAAATTGTTGCTGAAAAAAAAGCGATTGAATACAAAGCCAATAAACTCATTGCTAATATTGCAAAAGATATTTCTAGTTCTGGAAGCACAGCTATAGATGTATTAAATAACGTACCTTCGGTTACTTTAGATTTAGACGGTAACATTAAGTTAAGAGGACAAAGCAATGTAACTGTTATGATTAATGGTAGGGTTTCTTCGTTTTCAAAAACAGAGGCATTAAAAAACCTACCAGCAAACTCAATTCAAAAAATTGAAGTCATAACAAATCCAGGAGCCAGTTACAACGCATCCTACTCTAGCATTATAAATATTATTCTTAAAAAAGGGAAAGATGAAGGTTTTAATGCTTCAATTACTGGCACAATAGGTGAAAACGATATTTATGGTGGACTTGTTAATTTAAGTTATAAAACTAAAAGCGTAAATGTTTATACAAATACATCGTTATACCATAACAATCCTGTAAGAGAAGCCAATTATAATAACACGTATTTTGTTAACGGAAACATTGATTCCTATTTAAATGAATCTAGTATTTACGATAGTAATGAAGAAGGTTTTTATTCAAACAATGGAATTGATTTTTATTTATCTGAATTTAGTACTTTATCTACAACCATAAATTATACTAATTTAGATTACAAAAGTAAAACGCTTACAAATACCGATTTTTTAAATAATAGCCAACAAAATACAGCTTCAAATCAAAGAATATACAATAGAGATTTTGACGATGAAATTGTTGAATATACAGTTGAATACAAGCAGTTATTTAAGAAAGAAGGAAAATCATTTACAAGTTTTTTTAGTCATTATAAAGATGTAGAATTATTTGATAAAAACGTTTTAAACTCAAATATTTCACTTAACAATAGTGAAGTAGATGAAAATAATAAATTAAATCATACTGAAGTTGAAGTAAAATATGCTAATACCATAAAAGACGCCTCTAGTTATTTAATTGGTTTTAACGGGAATTATGGTAAAACAGACTTTAGATATGATGCTTCTTTAAATAGTAAACATATTGACTATAAGGATGATACAAATGCCTTTTTTGCTGAATTTGAACATCAAGCTGAAAAACTTTACGTTGGTGTTGGATTGCGATCTGAATTTGCAACCATTAATATGGACTATTTAAATACAAACACTTCAGTCAGTAAAAAATACAGCGATTTATTTCCGTCATCTTACTTAGAATATACAATTAACGATTTAAAAACTGTAGCGCTAAGTTATAGCAGTGGAATTTACAAGCCTGGTTATTATGAATTACAACCATTTGAAGAAAAAGTTAGCGAAACCTCTTCTTTTAAAGGAAATGAACAAATAACTCCTATGTATTATCATTTTGTCGATTTAACGTATGCTTATTTTGGAAATGTAATTTCTTTTATTCCTAAAATTTCTTATAATAGATACAATAATTATTGGCAAAATGTAACTTTTGAAACTGGTGAAAAAATTAATGGAGCTAGTAAAATATTAACTTCGCCTTTTAACTTAGACCATGTAAATTATGTTGGAATTGATGTTACAACATTAATAAACGCAAGTTCAAACTTAGATTTTACCGCTAATATTAACCTATATAATTTTGAAACCGTTGGTACCATTGAAATTGAAGATATAAACAATAATACAATTCTTTTTAACCACGACTACAATAGTTTTAATGGTAATTTTAGCTTATTAGCTCAATTAAAAATTCCTAAAGTATTTAATATTCAAACAAATATTAATCACACTTTAAAATCAAAACAAGCATTTTCAACTAGAAAAGCGTTTTCATATGCTTCACTAGCAATTTCAAAAGATATGTTTCAAAAAAATGGGACTTTAAGTTTTACCATAAATGATATTTTTAATTCAAATGAAGAAAATAGAAATCGATTTGATACTAATTATTTTTCAAAAAGTATCGTTAAGAATAAATATCGTACAATAAAATTATCATTTACTTATCGCTTCAATCAAAGTAAAGCTGAAAGAAAAATTAACTTTGATAAAAAAGATACGAAACCAAAATATTAGAATTTAAATGAAAATTTATCACAATCCACGTTGTAGTAAAAGCAGACAAGGTTTAGCAATATTAGAAGATGCTAAAGTTGAATTTGAAACTATAAAATATTTAGACAACCCTCTTTCTGAAAAAGAACTTCAAGAAATTATTGATTTATTAGGAATTGAGCCAATTGCATTGGTACGAAAAAATGAAGCCATCTGGAAAGAACATTTTAAAGGAAAAGAGTTAACAAACAAAGAGATTATTACTGCAATGGCTGAAAACCCAAAACTAATTGAGAGGCCAATAGTTATTAATAACGGGAAAGCTGTTATTGGAAGACCACCTGAAATAATTAAAGATATTATTTAAATAAGGCAAGAAAAAAGGAGCAACTTTAAATTGCTCCTTTTTTTATATATTAAAATATGTTATTCTTTTCTTGAAGGCTCACCACCTTTTCTATATTTCCAAGCTTCTCTAAAATATCCTACTAACCAATAAGGGATAACAAATGTTAATAAAAATATCATTAACCAAAATCCCATTGTGAAAATTGTTAAGAATACTAAAAAACCTGAAAATTGAGATAAATCCATAATAGTTGTTAATTACTTTTTTTTAATAATGACAAAATTAATATTTATTTTTAATTAACCATTAAATTCTGCAAAAAAATCATTCCCTTTATCATCTACCAATAAAAATGCAGGAAAGTCTTCAATTTTAATTTTTCGAACTGCCTCCATTCCTAATTCAGGAAAGTCAACTACTTCAACAGATTTAATACTATTTTTAGCTAAAATTGCTGCTGGCCCTCCTATAGAGCCTAAATAAAAGCCTCCATTTTCTTTACAAGCATCAGTAACTTGTTTCGATCGATTACCTTTAGCTAGCATTACCATACTACCTCCTACTTTTTGAAATGGATCTACATAAGGATCCATTCTACCTGCGGTTGTTGGCCCAAAACTACCAGAAGCCATTCCTTTTGGAGTTTTTGCAGGTCCTGCATAATAAATAGGATGATCTTTAAAGTACTGTGGCATTTCTTCACCATTTGCCAACATTTCGCTAATTCGTGCGTGTGCCATATCGCGAGCCACAATTAAAGTTCCCCTTAAACTAAAACGCGTTTTAACTGGGTATTTTGAAAGTTCTTCACGTATTTTATTCATTGGTTGATCCAAATCTAACTCAATAGCATCTTTTAAATGCGGTGCTTCTTTTGGTAAAAACTGACTTGGGTTCTTTTCCAATTGTTCTAGAAAAATACCATCTTCCGTAATTTTACCTTTTACATTTCGGTCGGCACTACAACTAACACCTAACCCAACAGGACAAGATGCAGCGTGACGAGGCAAGCGAATTACACGAACATCGTGTACAAAATATTTTCCACCGAATTGAGCTCCTACTCCACTTTCTTGACAAATTTTTGTAATTCTTGCTTCCCATTCCAAATCACGAAAAGCTTGTCCGCCATCGTTTCCTTCTGTTGGTAAATGATCTAAATAGCCCGCCGATGCCTTTTTCACTGTTGCCAAATTAGCTTCAGCCGAAGTTCCACCAATAACGAATGCTAAATGGTATGGAGGGCACGCAGAAGTTCCTAAATCCATAATATGTTTCTTAACAAAATTGGTTAAGTTTTCTTCCGTTAACAATGACTTTGTCATTTGATACAAATAAGATTTATTACCTGAACCTCCACCTTTTGTAATAAATAAAAATTCATATTTACTACCCGGTTCAGCATAAATATCTATTTGAGCAGGAAGGTTTGTACCTGAATTTTTCTCTTTAAACATTGTTTGTGGAACAATTTGAGAAAAACGTAAATTATCCTTTTGATACGTATTGAATACACCTTTGGAGATACATTCAGCATCATTCACACCGGTATAAACATCTTCACCTTTTTTAGCTACACAAATTGCCGTACCAGTATCTTGGCAAGTTGGCAATTCTCCAGCTGCAGTTACCATTTGATTTAACAACATCGTATAAGCTACAAAACGGTCATTATCAGAAGCTTCTGGATCTTTAAGAATGGACTCCAATTTCTGTAAGTGCGATGCCCGTAAGTAAAACGAGACATCATGATATGCTTCTTGTGAGAGCAATTCAAGTCCTTCAGGTGCTACTTTTAAAATTTTTCGTCCGTCAAAATCAACCATAGAAACATAATCTTTGGTTAACAAACGGTATTCTGTAGTATCCTTAGTAATAGGAAAAGGCTTTTGATATTTAAATTCTGGCATTTTATATAATTTTATTGAGATTCTATTAACTCTTACAAATATACAATTAAAGCCGATTTTATATTTACAAGTATTTAAAAATTAACTAATACTACGTGTGTTCGCTATAAAATAATATTCAAAAAACTAATAAACAAGAGTTTATAAAATGTTGTCATTGCGAATTTTACTTTTTTCAAGTAAAATGCAGCAATCTCACTTTAATTGAACAGATTACTTCAGTCGTTCCTCCATCGTAATGACGTATTTAGATGATATTTATAAAGTTATATTTTTACTTAAATCGAACTCACGTTAATACTAAACAAAAAACCGCTTTCAATTGTTGAAAGCGGTTTTTTGTTATAGTTTAAAATTAGCTTATCTCGAATAATTAGGAGCTTCTTTAGTAATGGTTACATCATGAGGATGACTTTCACGCATTCCTGCTGAAGTAATTTTTACAAATTGTGCATTTTTTTGATGCTCAATATTCTTTGAGCCACAATACCCCATTCCAGCTCTTAAACCACCAATAAACTGGTGCATTGTTTCAAATAGTTCTCCCTTATACGGAACTCTACCAACAATTCCCTCTGGAACTAATTTTTTAATATCATCTTCCACATCTTGAAAATAACGATCTTTTGAACCTTTTTTCATAGCTTCTACTGATCCCATTCCTCGATATGATTTAAACTTTCTACCTTCAAAAATAATGGTTTCTCCCGGTGACTCTTTAGTTCCTGCTAATAACGAACCTAACATAACACTGTCTGCTCCAGCAGCAATTGCTTTTGGAATATCTCCAGTATATCTAATTCCTCCATCTGCAATAACAGGTACACCTGAACCTTTTATCGCTTCTGCAACATCTATAATTGCTGATAATTGAGGAAATCCAACACCTGCAACTACTCTTGTAGTACAAATTGAACCTGGACCAATTCCAACTTTTACAGCATCAGCTCCAGCTTCAACCAAATATTTCGCAGCAGCACCAGTGGCAATATTTCCAACTACTATGTCGGTTTCTGGATATACTTTTTTAATACTTTTTAAAATGGTAACAACACCTTTTGTATGTCCGTGAGCAGTATCAATGATTAAAGCATCTACTCCAGCATTTATCAAGGCTTCAGCTCTTTCAAAAGAATCTCCGGTTACACCAATGGCAGCAGCTACACACAATCTTCCATAGGTGTCTTTGTTAGCGTTTGGATTTTCACTTACTTTAATAATATCTCTGTAAGTAATTAAACCAACTAACTTATAATCGTCATCAACGACAGGCAATTTTTCAATTTTATTGTCTTGCAATATTATCTCAGCTTGTTTTAAAGAAGTACCGACAGAAACAGTAACTAAGTTTTTTGAAGTCATTACTTCTTCAATTTTACGCGTATTATCACCCTCAAAACGTAAATCTCTATTTGTTACAATACCTATAAGTTTTCCATTTTTATCAATAACTGGAATACCACCAATACTGTATTCGCGCATTATGTTTTTAGCATCTGAAACAGTGCCTTCTTTACGAATAGTGATTGGTTCTAAAATCATTCCCGATTCGGAACGTTTTACTTTTTTTACTTCAATAGCTTGTTTTTCAATACTCATGTTTTTATGCAAAACACCAATACCACCTTCTCTCGCCATAGCAATAGCCATATCAGATTCGGTAACTGTATCCATAGCTGCTGAAATAACAGGCGTGTTTAAAGTTATGTTTTTTGTGAATTTTGTTTGAATACTTACCTCTCGTGGTAATACTTCAGAAAAGGCTGGTATTAATAATACGTCATCGTAAGTTAAACCTTCTCCTACGAATTTTGGTGAGTTTGAAATCATGGTACAATCAACTTAAAAATTAATTGCGAGCAAATTTAAACTATTTAAATGAATTACCTATTTATTTACTATAAGTTTTGCAAGTATAAAATTACTGCTTTTCTAATATCAATTGCAATTGATGTTTTAAGATTCTTATGAATTTTAACAATTTCACCATTCTCTGGAGTTAAAAATGGTATGTCAGAACCTTGCAACAAATAATCATTTAAGGCTATTGAATAAACTTTTGAATCTACAATTTCAACATTATTAACTAACCAAGTTTTGCTGTCAGCATCATAGTTTGTATTGTAACGCTGTAAATAAGCTCCTTTTCCAGCACTTAATCTACCATAATTTAAAACTCTTTTTAATAAACTTCCTTTCATTTCAACTTTTAAAATTTCACCACCAAATGGCATCACTCTAAAAATATCGATTCCCGTAATATCGCCGTGTAATTGATCATCAATTCTAATGGATCCTCCATTTAAAAAAGCACAATCAATTTTACCATCTATACTACTTTCCATTGCTTTTGCTATTAATAACCCAAGGTTTGTTTGCTCACTTCTAATTTGAGTATCTCTACCATCTAATGGCTCTGTAGCAGTAAAAATTACTTCTTCTGGATTTGGTAAAATCTCTTTAATTTTTTCATCTAACAATACATTCCATTTTTCTACAATATTTGCAACTTTCTCATCACTACCAGTCTCAGGTGTAATCGGTACTAGCTCTGAATTAATAATTGTTTCTTTTGTTTTTGTGTTGTAAGAAATTCTATGAACATAAACCGTTTTAGCATTTGCATCTGCTTTGGTTATTTTACCTTTTCCAACTGGAACAGACATATTTAAATGTTCGTGTCCTCCCATAATTAATGGAACATCAGGAAACATATTTGCAATAAGTTGATCTTGTTCTATGGTAACATGTGTTAAACCAAAAACAATATTACATTCCTTTTTAAGATTTGTATATGCAAATTTCGCTGATTCGTAGAAATCACCATAGTCAACATAATCTTTTGGATTGGAAGGTAGTAATGCACTAAAAAAACCAATTTTTATCTCATTGCCATCATTATTTTTAACAGTGAAAGCGACTTCTTTTGGAATTTCTATTTTTACTCCATTCTTTTCTACAGCAAAGCGTTGAAAACCATTTATTGTTTTATGCATTGGATTTGTAGCAATGTATTGGAATGTAGATTCATTAAGTCGTTGCTGTAATTCGTCTTCATCTAAATCAAATTCATGATTACCTAAAGCAACTAAATCAAAGTTCATAGCATTCATAACTTCAATCATTTGTCTACCTTTTATTCGTTCACCTTTAAACTTAAGAGTTCCTAACAAAGAAGGGTTTAAAAAATCGCCTGCTAAGAACATAAAAGTATTTGGATTTTCTTCTAATAAGTCTTTGTGTAATTTTTCAACACGAGCCATTCCTCCTACTTTACCTCCTTCTAAAGGGGCAATTTCATAGACATCATTTAGTTGAATAAAAGTAAAGTTAATGGTATTGTTTTTTGTTGAACAAGAACTATAAAACACACACAAACCAAGTAATAATAAAGCTATCTTTTTCATTTGAAAATTTTAAACACTAAAGTTACAAGAATCTCTGAAATAAATAAAATTTATTTACCTTTTTGAAAACAATAATTGGTATGCTATTAAAAATGTAGAAATAACAAAACTAAATGTCATAAATGCTCCAGAAATAATAACAATGTACTTAAACCAGGTTACACCTTTCCAAATCATGTATAATCCTCCAAATGTTAAAAAAACAGATACAAATGGCTCTATCATTAAAAAATATTTAACTCGTTTTGGGATTGAGGTGATAGATAAAATAATTGCTAATAAAAAGAATATAACAGATAACGAAAGTATATGATTATGAACAACAGTTAACATTTGT